>Ga0265298_10007393_pt1 | contig 13352 bp, 9 predicted proteins | sample AusTroGonzalo_MG_3_FD_193486 | JGI IMG/M metagenome (GOLD analysis project Ga0265298, IMG submission 193486) | Bovine rumen microbial communities from tropical cattle in Woodstock, Queensland, Australia - Gonzalo_01 | ecosystem: Host-associated > Mammals > Digestive system > Stomach > Rumen ...
TGGTATATGTAGCCACGCCCCACTCCCACCACTTTGAGCACGCCAGCCTGGCCATCAACGCAGGCAAGCCCGTACTGTGCGAGAAGGCCTTTACCGCCAATGCACGTGAGGCCGATGCCCTGCTCGACCTGGCACACAAGAGGGGTATTTTCATAACAGAGGCCATCTGGACCCGCTATATGCCGCTCTCCATGAAGGTAAAGGAGCTGCTTGACAGCGGAGCCATCGGCACACCACGCCTTCTCAACGCCAGTCTGTGTTACATGATGGAGTTTAAGGAGCGAATACTGCGCCCCGACCTGTGCGGAGGCGCCCTTCTGGATCTGGGAGTCTACAGCATCAATTTCTGCCGCATGTATTTTGGTGCCGATATCATAAACGAGACGTCAAACTGCATAAAGAGCAGTACCGGCATGGACATGCACAACTCTATCAGCTGGTCATACGCTGACGGCCGCATAGCCAACATACAGTCCAGTGCCATGTGCCTTTGCGGACGTCTTGGACAGATATGCGGAACGGAAGGTTACCTAATTGTAGATAACATAAACTGCCCGGAGCGCATAACAGTATATAATGACTATAAGCCCACGGCAGTCTTTGAAAAGCCAGCAACGCAGATAACAGGCTACGAGTACCAGGTACTGGCATGCAAGGAGGCTCTTAAGAACGGATGGCTGGAATCTCCATACATGCCTCATCAGGAGACTCTGGATATTATGAAGGTTATGGACCGTCTTAGACAGCAGTGGGGAGTTAAATACCCCATGGACTAAAACTATTATCCTATCCGTTTAACCTTTTACCATAATAGGACTATTATTTGTGAAGGCCGGGAAAAAGAGGGCGTCACAAAAGAAAACAGGGTCTACTCCAAGTTTATAAATAAACAACTTAAAGTTAACAACAGAAATCAGCAGCATTTATCTATGTTGCTGATTTTCTTTTTGTTAAACAAATGTTACAAAATGGCATTTTGTTAAGCATTATGTTAACGGAGTATAAATAATTAACTTCTCACTTAACCTTCCCCCACTTTTTGACTCTTAACTACGAACACCGGTTGAAACGGGGTTCAAAAAGAGAAACAAACAAAACTGGTAAATAACAAAAACAAAAAAATAAGAATTATGAAAAAGACTATCATCGCTGCCGTTGCAGCACTGTTCATCGGATTTGGAGCAAACGCTCAGAGTGTTAATGACAACAACGAGGCCAACGCCACTGTTGCAGACGTAGTTGCAGAACTCAGCCAGGCTGACGCACTTCAGTTCATCCCCATGTATCAGAAGATGCTTACCGAGATTGAGAGTGTATGCCGCACTGAGGACAATGACGAGCAGAAGACCGCCAAGATTGACGACATCAAGGAGATCTACACCGACATGTTCAGCGAGATCCTGGTTACAGCACAGAACGAGGTTGCTATCAACAGCATTCCTATGGACTACATCAACAACCGAGTAGCGAAGTAATTAGTTTAAGGTAAAAGAAAAGCAGCCTGGCCATAAGGTCAGGCTGCTTTTCTTTATGTTGTCAGTTATACCTTCTCCTCACCTATCATGATGAAACGGTAGAGGTTGCAGCCTATAAAGTTTCCAATAACCAGGCATACATAAAGTACAAGCACGCCACCCAGGTTCTCCTTTATGAAGCTGAACGGAACGGTAAGATAGTAGAACGCATCGGCTATACAGTGCGGAAAACCGCACAGGATGAACATCGGTACAGCAAATAACAGCGGAAGCCACTGATTACGGCGGGCAAACGTAACGGCTGTGGTCATAAGGAATCCGCAACCTATTGCAAGCAGACCGGCACGAACAGGACCGATGGCCAGACGTCCTGCCAGGATTTTCTGTGCAGCCTCCTGCAACGGCATCGGTGATACACGGGCCAGAAGTGCCACCAGCAGACAGCCTACAATATTGCCCACCAGTATGAGCAACAGGTCACCCACCTGCCCTTTCTCAATGAATCCGGCAGTACCGGTATAGAGTTTGAGCTTGTAGCATACAACGGTGATAAGACCGAAAGCAAACATTACGGCGCCTACCACGCCACCCAGTGCCAGATAGCCGAATCCGGCTATTCCGATGCAGATTCCTGCCAATACTGAAGACTTGAAAATTGTACTGAACTTTCCCATATTCAAATGATTACGGGAACAAAAATAATTCTCAATTCTCAAATATCAGTTTTCAATTGAGTTTACTTTTCAACAGGTTTTGTGCTTCTTCAAGTCGTTCTCGTACTCGTAAAGGTTGGTGGGATAGTCACCGTTAAAGCAGGCGGTGCAAAGCTGGCACGTTTTCATATCGCGGCCCGATGCCTTGTAGAGAGACTCCAATGAGAGATAATAGAGAGAATCAGCCTCAATGTAATCACGGATCTCTTCAACGGTATGGTTGGCGCCGATAAGTTCGTCATAAGTACCGGTATCCACGCCGTAGTAGCAGGGAAATGAGTATTTGGGGCTGGCTATGCAGACATGAACCTCGGTGGCACCAGCCTCACGCAGCATACGCACGATCTGACGCGATGTGGTACCGCGCACGATAGAGTCATCAATCAGGATCACGCGCTTGCCGCTCACGATACTGCGTATTGGTGATAGTTTCATCTTGACACCCTTGTCACGCATCTCCTGGGTAGGCTGAATGAATGTACGGCCCACATATTTGCTCTTGAGCAGTCCCATCTCATAGGGAATTCCGCTGGCCTCGGCATAACCCATTGCGGCACTCAGACTGGAATCAGGAACACCCACTACGATATCTGCATCTACAGGGTGCTCCTCATAGAGCATACGGCCGGAGAGCTTGCGGAATGAGTGTACGTTGCAGCCCTCAATATCACTGTCAGGACGTGCAAAATAGATGTACTCCATGACGCACATACGGTGGCTGCGCAGTTTTGAATAGTCATTGGAACGGATTCCGTGATGGTCTATTGAAATCACCTCACCGGGATTGACGTCACGGATGAATTCGGCTCCTATTGCGTCGAATGCGCAGGTTTCGCTGGCTACAACGTATCCTTCGCCCAGTTTTGCTATTGAAAGAGGATGAAATCCGTATTTGTCACGGCATGCATAGATGCGGTTAGGAGTCATTATAACCAGTGAAAATGCACCCTCAATCATATTCAGGGCATTGATGATATTGGTTATGCGATCCTCCTCGGTGGGGTCTTTCTTTATGAGATGTGCAAACAGCTCACTGTCCGACGTAGTCTGCAACAGACTGCCGCGACGCTCCAGATAGAGACGCAGCTCCTTGGAGTTAATGATGTTGCCGTTATGGGCAAGGGCAAAGTCACCCGTGTAATGATGGAATGTGAACGGCTGGATATTCTCCATACCGCCTACATTGGTTGTCGGATATCGGACATGACCAATGGCTATATTGCCTGTAAGTCCGTCCAGATGATGCTGACCGAATATCTCAATCACAAGTCCGGCACCCTTATGCAGATGCATGCCCTGCTTGTCGACACTGACGATACCGCAACCCTGCTGACCGCGATGCTGCAGGCTGTGCAACGCATAATAGGCATACTGGGCGGCGTTCTCCACACCGTATATGCCAAACACTCCGCATTCGTGATGAATCTCTCCCTCCATAAAGTTTATTCTACTGTTACTGATTTTGCCAGGTTACGCGGCTGGTCTACGTCACGTCCCTTGGCTATGGCAATATGATATGCAAGCAGCTGCAACGGGATGGCGCTGAGCAGCGGAACCAAGCACTCCTCGGTATCCGGAATCTCAAACGTATAGTCCGATATGGCCTTGACATCCTTGTCACCCTCGGTCACAATGCTTATCACGCGTCCCTTACGGGCCTTCACCTCCTGTATGTTGCTCAGGATCTTGTCATAGTGACCGCGCTTGGGGGCAATCACAACCACCGGCATCTCCTCATCAATGAGCGCGATGGGACCGTGTTTCATCTCGGCTGCGGGATACCCCTCGGCATGTATGTATGAGATCTCCTTGAGCTTGAGAGCGCCCTCCAGGGCTATAGGATAGTTGTATCCGCGTCCCAGATAGATAAAGTTGTGAGCGTATGTGAACGTCTTGGCAAGTTCCGATATCTGCTTGTCATGTTTGAGAATCTTCTCAATCTTGGCAGGTATGTTCTGCAGCTCCTTGATGATGCGCTGACGCTGCTCGGTCTCAACGGTACCCTTGGCCTGAGCGATGCTCAGAGCAAGCAGCAGAAGTGTCTCAACCTGGGCTGTGAATGCCTTGGTCGATGCAACACCGATCTCAGGGCCGGCATGAGTGTAACAGCCGGTATCGGCCGCACGTGCTATTGACGAACCTACTACGTTACAGATTCCGAACAGGAAAGCGCCGGACTCCTTGGCCAGTTTCATGGCGGCAAGTGTATCGGCAGTCTCACCTGACTGGGAGATGGCAATCACCACGTCATCAGGATAGATTACAGGATTGCGGTAACGGAACTCCGATGAGTACTCAACCTCAACCGGAATGCGCGTAAGCTCCTCAATCATGTACTTACCGATAAGCGCAGCATGCCATGATGTACCGCAGGCGCAGATTATGATGCGTCGTGCAGCCAGCAGACGTTTCTTATGGTCAATCACACCCGACAGCTTCACGATACCCAGATCCGGATGCAGACGTCCGTTCATCACGGTACGGCATGTATCAGGTTGCTCATGTATCTCCTTGAGCATGAAATGCGGGAAACCACCCTTCTCTATCTGGCTCAGGTTAAGCTCCAGTTTCTTGATTACGGGAGTCTGCTCAATGCTCTTGAGGTCAGTGATCTTAAGCTCCTGACCACGCTGGATAAACGCAATCTGCTCCTCACCCAGATAGACTACACGGTCAGTATACTCAATGATGGGTGTGGCATCGGAACCAATCAGGAACTCGTCATCACCCACACCGATAATGAGCGGGCTACCCTTACGGGCGGCAATCATACGGTCCGGATGTGTCTTATCCACGATCACGATGGCATAAGCGCCGATAACGCTGTTGAGAGCCAACGGAACTGCCTCCTCAAGAGTGATGCCGTGAGTGTCCATGATGTACTGGATAAGCTGTATCACAACCTCCGTATCGGTCTCACTCTTAAAGTGGTAGCCCTGATTCTGTAACTCTTTCTTGAGCGCACGGTAGTTCTCGATGATTCCGTTGTGGATCAGCGCCAGGTTACCAGACTCCGAGAAGTGCGGATGCGCATTCACATCATTAGGCTCACCATGAGTGGCCCAGCGGGTATGTGCTATGCCAACGTTACCGCTCAGGTTCTTGCCCTCAACGGCATGTTCCAGGTCTGCCACCTTACCCTTGGTCTTGTAGATGACCAGATTACCGTCATCATTAATAAGCGCCACACCGGCACTGTCATAACCGCGGTACTCCAGTCTGGAGAGACCCTTTATAAGTATGGGATACGCTTCACGTTTGCCCACATAACCTACTATTCCACACATAGTTATAGTCCTTTAAAATTATACGTATTCGTCTATTCTCTTAATGGCAAGGCCGTCCACGCCTATCTTGCAGAAGGCGTAGATGAAGGCGCTGGCCTGACGGGCGTTGGTAATGAGCGGGATATTGAAATCAACCGCAGTACGCCTTATCTTGTAACCGTTCTCAAGCTCACGTGCAGTGTTGTTCTTGGGAATGTTGATGGCCAGGTCTATCTTGCCGCTGCGCATATAGTCAATCACATTGGGCTTCTCCTCGGAATCCGGCCAGTGCAGCACTTCACTGACCTTGATACCGTTCTCGTCAAGGAACTTGGCGGTACCGCTTGTGGCATAAATCCTGTAGCCGTAATCATGGAGAATGCGTGCGGCATCCAGCAGGTCAATCTTTGACTTGGTGGGGCCAGATGACAGCAGAACACCCTTCTCCTTTGACGGAACGCGGGTTCCTACCGATATCATACTCTTGAGCAGAGCCTCATGGTAGTTGTCACCGATGCAGGCAACCTCACCGGTAGACGCCATATCCACACCCAGTATGGGATCGGCCTTGAGCAGACGTGCAAACGAGAACTGTGAGCACTTGACACCCACGTAGTCGATATCGGCAAACGTCTTGCCGAAAGGCTCAACTTCCTTGCCCAGCATGATCTCAGTAGCCATACCTATGAAGTTGAACTTGGTGATCTTGCTTACGAACGGGAACGAACGTGATGCACGCAGGTTACACTCAATAACCTTGATGCTGTTCTCCTTGGCCAGGAACTGGATATTGAAGGGACCTGATATGTTCAGGGCAGCAGCAATCTTCTTGGATATCTTCTTGATCTTACGGATGGTCTCATAGTAGAGCTTCTGAGCCGGGAATACCACGGTAGCGTCACCAGAGTGAACACCGGCAAACTCAATATGCTCACTGATGGCGTAGCACTTGATTACACCGTTCTGGGCTACAGCGTCAATCTCAACCTCCTTGGCACGCTGCAGGAACTCCGTAACGACTACAGGATGCTCCTGGCTTACCACAGCGGCGTTGTTGAGCGCAGTCTCAAGCTCTGCACGGTCACTTACCACACGCATGGCGGCACCTGAAAGCACGTATGACGGACGGATAAGCACAGGCAGACCCACCTCATCGACAAAGCTCCAGATATCATCCATGCTGGTAAGCTCTTTCCAGCGCGGCTGGTCAATACCCAGCGAGTCACACATCTCTGAGAACTTCTGACGGTCCTCGGCCATATCAATGCTCTTGGCCGATGTACCCAGGATATTGATACCCTCATGGTCAAGCAGCAGAGCCAGGTTGTTTGGGATCTGTCCGCCGGTTGATACTATAACGCCCTTGGGAGCCTCCATATCGCATATGTCAAGCACACGCTCCAGAGTAAGCTCATCAAAGAACAGGCGGTCACATGTATCGTAATCGGTACTTACGGTCTCAGGGTTGTAGTTTATCATGACGGCGCGGTAGCCCATCTCCTGGATCTTCTTTACGGCAGCCACACCGCACCAGTCAAACTCAACGGATGAACCGATACGGTAAGCACCGCTACCCAGAACGATTACGGACTTGCCGTCCTGCTCAAAGCTGACGTCATTCTCAGTGCCGTTATAGGTAATGTACAGGTAGTTGGTGAATGCCGGATACTCACCTGCAAGCGTATCAATCTGCTTTACGACAGGCAGTATGCCAAGAGCCTTACGCTGCTTGCGTACTGCAGCAGCCTTCTCATGAGGATTCAGCTTATCACCCTTTATGGTGAGCTTACCTATCTGATAGTCGCTGAATCCCATGCATTTGGCCTCACGCAGCAGGTCAGCGGATACAATCTTAAGGTCACCTGCAGCAGCCAGCTGCTCCTTTATGTTATGGATATTTGCCAGACGGCACAGGAACCACTTGTCAATCTTGGTCAGGTCATGCAGCTTGTCAACCGTATAACCCTGGGCAAAAGCCTGCTCAATGGCCGGCAGACGGTGGTCTGTAGGATTGACAAGCTCACCCTCAATGTCAGGAACATTTATATTGTTGCATACGAATCCGTGCAGGCCCTGTCCTATCATGCGCATACCCTTCTGGATAGCCTCCTCAAAGGTGCGTCCTATTGACATGATCTCACCTACGGACTTCATGCTGGAACCAATCAGACGTGAAACGCCCTCAAACTTACCAAGGTCCCAACGCGGAATCTTACATACCACGTAGTCCAGGGCGGGCTCAAAGCAGGCCGATGTAACCTTGGTCACGGAGTTGGGAATCTCATCCAGGCCATATCCCAGACCCAGCTTGGCAGCCACAAATGCCAGAGGATAACCTGTAGCCTTTGATGCCAGGGCCGATGAGCGGCTCAGACGGGCGTTAACCTCAATCACGCGGTAATCATCAGAGTTGGGATCCAGAGCATACTGGACGTTGCACTCTCCTACTATACCCACATGGCGGATGATATCGATAGCAATGCGGCGCAGCTTATGATACTCATGGTCGCTCAGAGTCTGTGACGGAGCTACAACCACGCTCTCACCGGTATGGATGCCCAGCGGGTCAAAGTTCTCCATGTTGCAGACCGTGATGCAGTTGTCATAACGGTCACGTACGACCTCATACTCAATCTCCTTCCAGCCCTTGAGTGACTCCTCTACCAGAATCTGCGGAGAATATGAGAATGCCGATGCGGCAACCTTCTTGAGTTCCTCATCATTTGAACAGAATCCGGAACCAAGACCACCCAGAGTATAGGCGGCACGTACAATTACCGGATAACCGATCTCCTTGACAACCTTAAGAGCCTCCTCCATATTGTTTACAGCCTCACTGCGAGGTGTCTTGACGTTAATGGAGTGCATCATATCGGCAAACAGTTCACGGTCCTCAGTGTTGATGATGGCCTGAACCGGAGTACCCAGCACCTTGATGCCGTATTTCTCCAGTATGCCGCTCTTGTAGAGCTCAACACCGCAGTTCAAGGCTGTCTGGCCACCGAATGCCAGCATGATGCCATCGGGTTTCTCCTTCTGGATAACCTTCTCCACGAATGTGGGGGTGATGGGCAGGTAATAGATGGCATCGGCCACGCCCTCGGATGTCTGGACAGTGGCAATATTGGGGTTTATAAGTATGGTGTATTTGCCATCCTCGCGCAGCGCCTTGAGGGCCTGTGAACCGGAGTAGTCAAACTCACCTGACTGACCTATCTTGAGTGCTCCTGAACCGAGCACAAGTACTCTCTTTACATCTTCCATAGCATCATTCATCATTTCTTAGAGTATTTAATCATATTCTCCACAAACAGACCGAACAGGTTACCTGTATCAGTAGGTCCGCTAGATGCCTCAGGATGGAACTGAGTTGAGAAGAACGGTTTTGACTTATGCTTAATACCCTCATTCGTGCCGTCATTCAGATTCTCGAACATGCGTTCCCAATCTGCAGGCAGAGTGTTGTCATCAATGGCAAAACCGTGGTTCTGTGATGTCACAAAGCACTTATGGGTACCGGGGATACGTACAGTCTGGTTGTGTCCGCGGTGTCCGTATTTGAGTTTGTAGGTCTTGGCGCCTGCTGCAAGTGCCAGCAGCTGGTTTCCAAGGCAGATTCCCATGATAGGCTTGTCCTGCTGCAGAGCCTTACGTATATTGGCTATTGTCTCAGTGCACATGGCAGGGTCACCGGGGCCGTTTGAAATGAACAGGCCGTCATAATCCTCACCGCTGAAATCATAGTTCCAGGGCACGCGCTTGATCTGCACGTTGTAGTCAAGCAGGCAGCGCAGTATGTTGTTCTTCATACCACAGTCTACCATAAGCACCTTGTACTTGCCGTTTCCGTAATGCTTTATCTCAGGGCATGAAACCTGAGATACCAGATTGTCCTTGTTGGGATCGTAGAAAGGAATGTCCTCATCACCGAAAACAATCTTACCCAACATGGCACCCTTCTCTCTCAGTCTCTTGGTGAGCGCTCTGGTATCAATACCGTAGATACCGGGTACCTCCCACTTCTTAAGCCACTCACCCAGACTCTTGGCTGAGTCCCAATGGCTGTACTCTGCAGAGTACTGTGCTATGACAAGTGCCGAGCACTGAATCCTGTCGGACTCATAAAACTTTGATATTCCGTTTACCGTCTCGTCGCCAGGCACACCGTAGTTGCCTATAAGCGGGAATGTGGGGACCAGAATCTGTCCCTTATACGACGGATCACTAAGACTCTCCGGATATCCCGTCATGGCTGTATAGAACACGAGTTCGCCCGATACGGATTTTTCAAATCCGAACGAGCGACCTACGAAACGGGTTCCGTCCTCAAGAATAAGAACTGCTTCTCTCTCCATTATTTATTCATCAAATTCTTTATGCGTTGCATTGCCTCTATTGTGCGTTGCCTGTCGGCAAACGACGTTATCCTGAAATAACCCTGCCCTGACGGACCGAATCCCGATCCCGGTGTAACCACCACCTGCGCTTTCTCAAGCAGGATATCAAAAAACTCCCACGAATCAATTCCCTGAGGCGTTTCGGCCCATATATATGGTGCATTCTCGCCACCCTGGGGATTCAATCCTACCTCCGTCATGCTGGCACGGATGATACGCGCCGTTTCCAGATAATAATCAATGGTCTCAAGTATCTGCTTGCGGCCCTCTGGCGTATAGACAGCCAGCGCACCACGCTGTGACACATATGACGCACCGTTGAACTTACAGCTCTGACGGCGTTCCCAGAGAGCGTTAAGGCTCACCTTGCGGCCGCTTTCATCATTCACCATAAGCCCCTGTGGGATAACGGTATAACCACATCTTATTCCAGTGAATCCTGCGGTCTTGGAGAAACTGCGGAACTCAATGGCGCACTCCTTGGCTCCCTCAATCTCATAGATTGAATGGGGAATTTCCGGATCACGTATGAATGCCTCGTAAGCTGAATCATACATGATGATGGATCCGTTGCTGAGTGCGTAATCAACCCACTCTTTCAGTTTTGCTTTGGTTATCACGGCACCCGTGGGGTTGTTGGGGTAACAGAGATATATCACATCCAGACGCTCTGTAGGGATATCTCCTGTGTAACCGTTGGCTGCATTGCATGGAATGAAACGTACCTGTGCTCCACGCATCAGGTTGGTGTCTACGTACACCGGATAAACGGGGTCTGTAATGCCTACAAGTCCATCAGTGGAGAGTATATCGCCAATGTTGCCGGTATCGCTCTTGGCACCGTCATTGACAAATATGTCATCGGGAGAAAGGTTTACTCCCAGAGGCTCATAATCACCTTTCACTATGGCCTCACGCAACCACTGATAACCGCGCTCGGGACCGTAACCGTGGAATGTGTCCTGTGCGGCACAGTCTTCTACGGCCTCATGCATGGCTTTTATGACAGCCGGAGCGAGCGGACGCGTCACATCGCCTATTCCCATACGTATGATATCGGCGCTGGGGTTGGCCTTGCTGAATGCATTCACCCTCTTGGCGATATCCAGGAACAGGTAACGCTCCGGAAGTCTTGAGAAATTGGAGTTTGATTTAATCATTTGGCATTTCTATTTTTCCGTCAAAAACCAGCGTGGCATCGCCGGTCATAAGCACCTCACGTGTTGCCGGATCCCATGAAACGGTGAGTGCACCGCCGTCCATGATGACCTGGCAGTCTTTAGGATCGGTATATCCCTGCATGGCCGATGCCACAGCCGTTGCGCAGGCACCAGTTCCGCATGCGCAGGTAATTCCGCTGCCGCGTTCCCATACACGCATACGAATATGATTACGGTCCAGAACCTGTGCAAACTCAATGTTGGCACGGTTGGGGAACATCTCGTTATGCTCCATGAAAGGACCCACCTCAGCTACACGGGCATTCTCAGCATCCTTCACGAACATGACCAGATGCGGGTTACCCATATCTATAGCTGTGCATACGGTAGGTCCGTCGCCTACATTCAGGGTCTCTCCTATCAGCTCGTCACTCTTTGCAGACTTGCGTACCACCTTAAGCGGAACACCTGCTCCCATACCCACGGTAACGGAACTGATCTTGCCGTCGGCACCCGGGTGGAGTGACAGTTTCTTGATACCTGAAAGAGTCTCTAAAGTGATTTCAGTCTTGGTGGTTAATCCCTTGTCATACACATACTTACCAACGCAGCGCGAACCGTTTCCGCACATCAGTGCCTCAGATCCGTCAGCGTTGAAAATGCGCATGCTGAAATCAGCGACCTTGGAGCGTCCTATAAGGATAAGGCCGTCTGAGCCTATCCCTTTATGGCGGTCACTCCACAGGATGGACAGCTTTTCGGGATCAGGCAATACCATATCCATGACATTGACATAGATATAGTCATTGCCCAGACCGTGCATCTTGCTGAAAGTGATCTCCTTAGCCATAATTATTTGTTTTTGAGATATGCGTCAACCTTGGCTGCTACCTCACGGCCACTGGCCAGTGCCCTTACTACCAGGCTGGCACCGTTCTTGGCATCACCTGCCAGGAACACGTTCTCAGCGTACTCAGGATGCTCAGGCTTGAGGAATCCCATAGCCAGCAGCACCATATCGCATTCTATAATCTCCTTGTTGCCTGTGAGCTTCATCTGCGGGCGGCCACCGTTAGGATCCGGTACCCACTCTACAGTCTCAACCTCAACGCCCTTAAGGTTACCCTTACCGTCATCCAGGAACTTGTTTGATGTAAGGCACCAGCGGCGCTCGCAACCCTCCTCATGACTGGTTGTGGTCTTGAGGATGTTAGGCCACTGCGGCCACGGTGTTGCAGGGTTGTAACCAACCGGAGGCTTGGGCATGATCTCAATCTGGGTAACGCTTACGGCACCCTGACGATGGCATGTACCTATGCAGTCGCTACCGGTATCACCGCCACCAATTACCAGTACCTTCTTACCCTTGGCCGATACGGTCTCCTCAGGGCTGAACTCCTGACCTGCCAGACGCAGGTTCTGCTGGGTAAGCATCTGCAGGGCAAAATATACGCCTTTGAACTCACGTCCAGGAATCTTAAGGTCACGTGCGGTAGGTGTACCGTTTGATATGATGTATGCGTCAAAGCCCTTGGGCAGGTCATTAAGGTCAACCATTGTGTTGAACTGGAACTTGATACCCTCCTGCTCCATGATCTCCATACGGCGGTCAATCACATACTTGTCAAGCTTGAAGTTAGGTATTCCGTAACGTACCAGACCACCTGCAGAGGGCATCTTATCAAAGAGTGTAACCTCATAACCCAGGCAGTTAAGACGTACTGCGGCACTCAGTCCGGCAGGACCTGCACCGATGATGGCCACTTTCTTGCCGTTACGCTCATAAGTGTGAGCCTTTACATATCCCTCACGGAAAGCATGCTCTATGATTGAGCACTCATTCTCACGTACGGTTACGGGAGCATCTATGCAGAGGTTCAGCGCGCAGCTCTTCTCGCAGAGTGCAGGACAGATACGGCCTGTAAACTCAGGGAAGTCATTGGTTGCGGAGAGCAGCTTGTAAGCCAGTTCCCACTTGCCTTTGTATACTGCATCCTGCCATTCGGGCTGCTTGTTGCCCAGCGGGCATGCCCAGTGGCAGAACGGTACGCCGCAATCCATGCAGCGTGAAGCCTGCTGCTGACGGCTGCTGTCATTCAGCGTCTGCTCAACTTCACCAAAGTCAGCAATTCTCTCATGTATTGGTCTATGACCGGCCTCCTGTCTGGGTACGGTCAGGAAAGCTCTTGGATTTCCCATAGTAGTGTCTCTTTACAGTTTAATAATCACGCTGAACGTTATCAATCTTCTGCTGCAGCGCCTTCATCTTCTCCTCCTGGAGGATACGGCGGTACTCGATAGGAGTAACCTGTATGAACTCACCTACATACTGTTCCCAGTT
>Ga0265298_10007394_pt1 | contig 13352 bp, 32 predicted proteins | sample AusTroGonzalo_MG_3_FD_193486 | JGI IMG/M metagenome (GOLD analysis project Ga0265298, IMG submission 193486) | Bovine rumen microbial communities from tropical cattle in Woodstock, Queensland, Australia - Gonzalo_01 | ecosystem: Host-associated > Mammals > Digestive system > Stomach > Rumen ...
GTCGATTGACCTCAATCCAATTTTGCTTGATGGGGGGGTCATCGCGCTGCAATCCTCCCGCACTCGTCGACCGTCCAGCGCCGCTCGAAGCCTCGGTGCTGATCGCCGTGGCAGTCACGGCACAGCAGCTCCAAATTGTCCCAGTTTAGCGTCACGTTCGGGTCGTCGATGGTCTCAGGCGTGATCGGGACTTTGTGGTGGACAATCTCGCCGGCAGAGTATAGGCCCTTGCGCAGACAGCGCTCACATAATCCGCCCACGCTGGACGCATAAGCGCGCCGACAATCCTGCCAGCGCTTGGACTTATAGAATTGTGCTGCAAACTCTTTCATTGTTTTCTAATTTCTCACCTTGTATTATATAGTGAGTTATTGTAAATATCTATGGATTGTCTAATATTCGATACAGTTGTGCCGAAATATGTTGCAAATGTTCAGATTTCTAAACAAGAAAAAGCGGCCGCATGAGCAGCCGCCTTTGCTTATCTGGTTCTGCCTTTGATGTACATCGGGCAGGACAGGACGTGATAGGACTTGAGATAGACCGGCGTCCCGGTCGCCGTTCGGTACTGGAGCAGGCGCGTCGGGATGACCTGCCAGCCAGAGACCATCTCTGACTTTCGCTCCCACGGGCAGGTGGAGTAGTCTCCGAAGCCTGAGCGCTTGCAATACCAGCACAGCGTCTCGTTGCTTTTGAATCCCATAACAGCCTCACTTTCGGATCAGGACGCCCCAGCGGTCGAACATCGTCAACCAGCCGGACAACAACATGGTGTAGGCGAGGAATAGCAGACGATCGCCGGCAGCATCATGCGCTTTGCGGTAAAAGATGCACGATGCGAGGAAGCTGGCAACGGTCAGAGCAAGGAAGATGTGATCAGGTTTCATCGTCTACCTCCCGCATATCCGCGTCCATCATTGCTCCGCACCACGGGCAAAACTCATGTGCTTCTTTTGGCTTTACCCATTTACCGCAAGCGGAACATTCGCTCATGCTATAGCAGTTTTTGTGACTCCACCAAGATTTTATTTCCCACCTAGCATGAACCACAGGTCGCACATCTGCGGCGGGGAAGTCCTCGATATAGTCAAGCATATCGGCAACATCACAGGCACGGCACGGCGCGTCGCCGATTTCGTAGCAAAACTGTATCTTCCCGTTCTTCATGCCTTGCCGCCGCTTACAAGCCGCGCAGTAGTGCATACGCTTCTCTGCGATAAACGCATCACGGTCGATGTACTCAGTCATCGTTCAGCACCTCCATCTTCGCGCCGCAGTTGGGGCAGTAGTTTGTTTTCCTTATTTGCGATTCCTTGCAAGCCGTACACTCAAACTCGTCTGGCTGATGATGTGTGTATGGCGGCATCTTCACCCACCGCCCACGCACCACAGGCGCAACATCGGCGGCTGGGAATTCGTCTACCGCGTCAATCATATCGCCTATGTCGCAAGCACGGCACGGAGCATCGCCAATCTCATAGAGGAAACGCTTTTTGCCGTTCTTCACTCCCTTTCTGCGCTCACAATCAGCGCAATACCACTTGCGCTTTGCCGCGACAAAAGCCTCGCGCTCGATGTATTCAGCCATCTTGCACCTCCCGTTCTCCGCCCGCGCAGAACCAGTCTTTGTCGAGCCGAACTCCGTAGCGGTCGCAAACTCCGCCGTAAGCATCTTTTTTCCAATTTAGGCAATCCTTGCACCGCACGACCTCTACCACATCGGCGGCTGGTATGATACTGACCACTCGCTGTGCCGCCCTGTGATAGCGGCTTGCCGTGTCGGTCATAACACCATCAAGGTTACGCTCCAGCGCATCTGCGGTAAGTGCGTCTATCGCATCTTCGCGCTTGATATATTCGTCAGCCATCTTCACCCCTCATTTCGTCAATCTGCATCCGATACTTCTCCAAGCGGTTTTCCCGCGCCACTTCCCAGAGCAATCGGATGGTTTCGGCGGCTTTACGGCATACATCAGCTTTCCCGTGCATTTTGCATTGGTCAAGATACTGTGCCACAAGTCCAATCCGTTCAATCAGTTCGTCAATTTTCATGCCGACAACTCCTTCAACAATTCGTGTGCTGTCTCGAAGCACCGCACAATTTTTTCTTGCAGCTCTTTGTCCTCGATTGCGAGACAGGCACCGGCACCATATGCCAGCCAGAACAGCACGTCGGTGTACTCCTGCCGGGAGATCGCGGGCACCGGCTTCTGCGCTCTGTCCAGCTTCGCCACGGCCTCGACCGCAGCCGGCGCCGGTTCATTCGCCGCGGCCTTGCTCTTCTTCGGCAGGAAGTTACCCGGCACCTTCTCACCGTTCGCCAGCAAAATCTTGACGATGTCGCGCGTGTGGCAACAGTTGGCGTCCGCCAGAATGATGATCTGTTTCTGCGGGCTTTTCGCCAGCCGATAGTCCCTCAGGATTTCGCCTTCCGTCATAATCATGCCGTTCACCTCGGTTTCTTCCGCTTGCAGTCGGCCAGCATGTCGACCACGTCGCACTCTTTTTTCCTCATGGCCTTCTCGGCGTCGTTCTGGGCGACAAACTCGCCGTAGCGTTCGCATTTGTACAGCCCGTTCGCATCCTGCCCGTGGCAGCCGATGGTTCTGTCAGGGCAATCACGGCACGGTGCGTCGCGCTCACCCCAGCGCCTGAATACTTGACTCGGCATCGTCTTTCCCTCCTTTGCCGTCTCCCGCCAGATTTCCCGCACGGTCTCACACCAGTCGACCGCGCCCGCGGCGGCCGCGCAGGTCGCGCAAATGCTGTCCGCCTTCACAATCGTCATCAGCGCCCCGTTCGCGATCTTGCCAAGCTCCGAGCTTTTGATCTCGTTTCCGCAGATGTCGCAAAATTTGATGATCATGCTAATCTTCCTTCCTGTTCGCGCAGAAGCCGACATAGTCTGCCAGCTTCCCGTTTAAGCGGCAATAGTCCACGCCGCCGCTCTGGTAACTGTTCCCACAGTGGTTAATCGTTGCCGCGCCAAATGCCGCCGCATAGTTTTCGCGCTCATAGCATCGGCAGTCAGTAGGGAATAGGCTGCACTGTTCCATGCCGTCCTCCTTCACCACAAACTCAGTTGCACCGGCACAGAATCAGCGTGCCACAGCTTCGTGCGCGCCGGGTATGCGTCCCACGGCAGCGGCTCGAATATCTCCACGCCTGCGTAATGCGTGACAAGCGCCCGCTGTTTCTTGCCGTAGTAGATTACCGAACGCCATTTCCCTTCATACGGGATATAGTCCTCCAAGATTCCGCACCGATAGCAGCGTATGGACTGCGTGGAGATGTCATAGAGCACCTTCTGCCCGATGTATGCCGGTCTCATGATGTGGCAGATTACCGCGCCGGTGCTGGAGACGGTCTCACCGACCGCCGGTTCAGTCAGGTTCATCGTCTGGCCCGCCATCTTCATCAAACCCCTCCGCCGCACAGCGCAGAACATAAGCTGCTCGGAACAGCGTTGTCGTATCGTCCACCATCTCCTGCGTCCGTTTGCAGTTTGGCAGATTTGCCGCCACGGTGATGCGATGGGCAATCTCTTCCAGCTCAGACGCAAGCTCGGCACAATAGTCCTTGTCCATCAGCTCATATCCTCACAAATCCGTCCAGCACATCCGACAGCAGATCAGCCGCCTCAATCGTGCGCTCCAATCTGTACTTGCTCTGCGCGACCTCGATGCGCTTGCGCAGGTCGACCGTCCATTGGATGTATCCCTCGTTCGCCTTGTCAATCAGGAAGCGCTGGTCAATCTGCTTGCGCTCCTTCTTCGCCTGCTCGGCCGTCACGACGCCCATCCTCCAGCGCGCCACCAGCGCCGCGATGCTCTGGTAAGCAAGCTGCTCGGACGCCGGCAGGCCCGCAGGCATCGGCGCGTTGCGCTTCGCTTCGGCTTCCCACGAAAAGGTCATTTTTCACACTCCTTCAAAATGCCTGAAAAGTTGCATTTTCGTCTTTCGCGTTTATAGACTTACTCGTTTGCCTAAGTCTATCGCCCCGTCAGAGAGAGGAGCAGGGTACCTGTTCGAGCGAAACGCCCTATTTATGCACCCTCGCCGAACTAGTACCCCCGGGTACCACTTCGAGAAATCCGCCTGATTTTTTCTCCCCGAACTGGTACCCCCGGTACTAATTCGATAAACCCTATTGAATAAAGGATTTCTCTCGAATAGGTACCCTAAATAAAAGTCACACGGGGCGATAGACTTATAGTTGGTTTAAAATGGCAGTCCATCAGGCTCGGAAAGTTGCAAAAGTTCCACAAACCACTTGTTTTCTTCGCCGCCAAAACCGCCGGTTTTCTTGAATCTGATCTTGCCTTCGTCCTTCAGGTCTGCCTTTGCCTTCTTGATGGTCTTGAAGCCGTAACCGTTATCCTTCGCCTTGTCCTCCAGCAGCTTCGCCTCCATGCTGCCACCGGCCGCTTCCAGCTGCTGGACGAGCCAGTGCTTGCAGTCGTCGCGCTTCGGCATGGAGAGGTTTTCCTTCGCCTCCATCTGGTAGTCATAATCGCGCTTCCACGTTTCGCCTTCGTGCACGATCTGGCCGTTGTCGTTGATGGAGAAGAGGATGGTCGTCCTGCGCTCGGTGTAGTTGTTCTTTTCGTTGCTGAGATACCTGATGCCCTGATCTTCGGTGTACCCGGCCATCAGAACAGAGCGCGAGATGTCCCAGAGGTCGGCGCTGTCTGCGATCCTGTCTCTGCCTGATGCGCCCTTGCGCTTGTTGGTGTGGCAGATAATCAGAAAGGAGCTGCCGGTTTCCTCGCCCAGCGAGATCAGCGGAGCGAGACAGTCACGCATGGCGTTGCGGCTTCCCATGTTCAGCTCAGGCGGGATGAAGCCCTGAACAGGGTCGAACACATAGAGCCGGTGCCGCGTCGAGCGGATGTACTGGGCCATCATCGGTGAACCGAACTTCAGCTGACGGAGCAGGCCTTCCTTGTCTGCGAGGAAGTCCGGCGCGTAGATGTTCCGCATGTTTGCGCCGGCAAGGCGGAGTTTGCGGACAAGTTTCTTCCTGACTGAGTCCTCCGTCGTCAGAAAACTTACCTGCGACGGCGTCCGAACGAAGTCCGGCGGGTCGAGCAGGCAGCGGGTGCCGCTGCTCAGCGCCGCGATCAGGTGCACCCAGAGCGTCGTCTTGCCGATCCCGCCGTCTGCCGCCAGAAGTGTGATCTGTCCCTCCGGCAGCCATCCCGGCACCAGCCACGTCGCCTCTTCCTCAGTGAAGTCCGTCAGCGGCTTGAAGCACCCGAGCAGCCGTTCCTCGTTCGCCTCGGCCTCGTCATCGTCTAGGCCACGGTTGATTTCTCCTGCGTACTTGGAAAAATCCTGAAGCACAGCGCTCTCACTTCCTTTCGGTGTCGGAATATTTGCATTTTTGCCTCGGTGTCGCGACCGTCGAGCACGTCCAGCCAGTAGTCGACCGTAGCGTGTTCCCTGACTGCCACGGCCATCTCCTCTGTCCATGTGGACGGCGGGCAGAACTTCAAGGCGATGTTTGCCAGACGCGAGCAGTCTGCCAGAGAGTTGATCGTGTCCTTCCGCCACGCCTCAAACCGGCGCGCCGCCGCCTGCTCCTCGCGCCGTCTGGCGGCCTCGCGCAGATACTCGGCGTCCGGCGGACGGTCGAGCGGCAGGTGCAGGTTGAAGTCCTCGTTCAGCCGCGCCATCGCGTCGCGGAACGGCAGCTTAAACAGCCGCATCGTGAACTCGATCACGTCTCCGCCCTCGTTGCACACGAAACACCACCAGCCGCGATCATCGTCATAGACGTGCATGGACGGCGCCCTGTCTGCGTGGAACGGGCAACAGGCCTTGTGCTCCCGGTTGACTGCGATGCCGTAGCGCTCGCACAGCGCCCGCATCGTGACGGCCTGTTTGATTTCTGATGCACAGTCAACCCTCACAGCGCCGTCAACCTCTCTTTCATTTCCCGGTACAGAATCTCCCGGATGATCAGGCCTCCGGTCTGCTGGCGGCAAATGATCAGGCGGCAGTCGTACCGGGCGAGGAAGGCAAACACGGAGCCGACCAGCGCTTGCGGCTTCATGTGTGACCGATAGCGGCCGCCGTACATGGCTTCCATGCTTGCGTTCTCAATCAGTAGATATATCCTGCCGCCCGCGGCCTTTGCCCGCTCAAACTCCCGCTCAAAGCGGTCGCGTTCCCGCGTGAAGCACTGGCACAGCTCGTCAACATCCATCTTCCGCTCGACGGATACCTTGTCCGACAAATCGTAAACCTCATCTCCGGGAAGCGGGCATTTGGCGGAATAGTCTCCGAACGGAAGCGCGACGCGCTCAAACGGCAGGCCGATAGAGCATATCCTCGCCCTCAGACGAGGGGTGTCCTGCTCGCGGGTGTCCAGCAGGAGCACCATCCCGTCCAGAGCGTCTTGTACCTCTACCGGGTGCATCAGAACGGGACTTCGCCGTCGTCCTCCACCTCGGCAAAGGCCGGGGAAGGCACGACCGTCCTGTTTGCCAGCGGCTTGTCCTTCGGCACCCGGTACTTTCCGTCGCGCACCTTCTGCGCGCTGGTTGAGGAACAGGCCTCGGTCGTCCAGCCGGTGCGGCCGTTCATCTCCCATTCCTTATTCCTGAACAGGACGCCGAAAACCTTGCCCTTCAACTTCGTCTCGTTCCAGTCCCACGTGTAGCCCTCGTTCGACTCCTCCAGAGCGCCCGCGAAGTTGTTCATGCTGCGCACCCGCCAGCCGTCGATCTCGGTGCCGTCGTCGGTCGGGATCGAAAGACGGAGCGTGCCGCGCCACTTCTTGTCCTCGTTCGTGTTGGCGTCGAAGTCCCGCTTGAAAAAGCCGGTGTGCTCGCCCTCGGCGATGTCGAACGCGACGATCAGACGGTCGCCCCAGTCGGTGCTCTCCACCTTCGCGCTCATGATCTTCGCCACATAGCCGCCGGCAGGCAGAATCTCCCGCGCGGAGCTGGTCTTTGCCTCAAAGCCGTTGTATTTCTTGATCATTTCAATTCTCCTTTTCGTTATTATTCAGGTTGTAGTATTCGCGGATCGTCGTGTCCACCAGCTTCAAATCGTTGTCGATCTTGTCCTCGGTGAACATCTCCATCGGCGTTTTCACGGGTGAGAAGCCGTCATTCTGGGTCAGAAACCAGTGCTGCTTGCCGTCGGTCTGAGCCATCAGGACGATGGAAAACAGCCCCTCGACGGTCAGCTTCTCGTCCAGCATTTTCCCGATGGTCTTGGCCTTGACGCTGCCGTCCTCGCGCTTCTCGGTGTGGTGGAGGAAGTAGACGATGGTGTCCGCCGGCGTCTCGCGGATCACGAACTGGATCAGGTTGCGGAAGTTGAGCGCGATGTCCGTGAACTTCTGGTAGCCGGTCTCCTTCGCCCGGTCAAAGAACTCGAACGCGAGCAGATACTGGCTGTCGTCGATGACGTAGGTCTTGAGTTTGTGCGCTGACAGCCTCCGCATGATGTCTCCATAGCTGACGCCGTCCACCTTGTTGAGCGGCTTGCGGAAGGGAAGAGGCTTCGAGGCGACGTTGAAGATGCCGACCTCTGCCTGATCGAAGTTCCGCAGGCTGGCGCTCTTGCCGCTGCCGGATTCACCCAGCACCAAAACAGGAATTCCCATTTACTCCTCCTCCTTCAGCTCGTCGTCCGTAACTTCCCGCAGAAACCTCAGCGGACACCAGATGCCGCGGCCTTGCGTGTCCGGGATTAGCTCGCCGGTGCGCATACACTGATCGCGCCTATACGTCTGGAGCAGCGGGCACAGCTTGCAGCGGGCCTCTCCCTTCGGGAAGTTGATCTCAACCACAGCGGTCTCATATTCCAAGCACCCGTTAATCATGTAACTCCTCCCATTCCCAGCGCGCCTCGACCCAGTCAGGCTCAGGCGCGTACAAATCGTCATCTCCTGACATCTCCTCCGGCATAGCCTCGATCTCCTCGTCCCCGCAATACGGACAGTGTTCCTCACAGACTCGCTCCCAGCCGTTCTCGCCGTCCAGATTCTCCCAGTAGCGCTTGATCCGCGGCTCTTTGAACGTCTTGCCGCAGTAATTGCACACAAACATCAGCGCGGCCTCCTCGGCGTGTCGAGCCACAGCACAACGCGCATGACCGCGTAGGCGAGCCACCACGCCCCGACAACGCTCAGCGCGGTCTTGGCTGCCTCTGGGTCGAACTCCGCCCTGACGGTCAAGCAGAGCGTCAGGATGGCCGCCACAAAGAACAGCACCGTCAGGACGATGTCACGCGTTTTCATCATCAAGCTCCTCCTTGCTCATAACCATGTAAATCTGCACGCCGTTGTCGAGGTCAAACAAAAGCGCGTCGTGATCGCCCTGATCAATCCGCCGGGCCATCTTTCCGACGGCGTCCGCGAAGGCGTAGAAGCCGTTCGGCCTCGTCTGGTGGCTTTCATAGACCGTGATCTGTGGGAAATGCTGTCCCTCGTTCGACCCGCTGATCCATACGTTGAGCGGCTCCAGATCGTCCGGCAGCATCTTCGCGGCTTCCAGCGACATCTCCATGCGCTTGATAAATTCGTTCTTATCCATTTTTAACCTTGCCTTTCTGTCTCTGTCGTGATAAAATGACAGTAGACCTCCATAAAGATTTTTCCCTTTGCCTCTGGCCGCTCAGTGCTGCAACACTGGGCGGTCAACCTTTTTAGATCGCGTTCCGCACATCCTCAATCGGTATGTGCCCCCGGCTGGCCAGCAGCCGCAACTCTCGCACAGTCAGCTCCTCGGGATTGTGGATGCGCTTGTATGCCGACGTCGGCGACATACACAGCACAAAGGCGAGTTTGCGGCCGTTTTTCAGATCGTAGGCCCCGAGGAGTTTTGAGAGATCGTCTACATGCGTCTTGACGTATGGCATCAGGTCGCCTCCTTACCACATAAAGCCCAGGCGCTTCGCCAGCTGGTCATAGACGGCGTCAAACTCCGGCTCCGGCAGGTCTCTTATGGCCTTGTACTGGTACATCCGACTGATGATGTCGCAGTCGGCGCCGTCAAGGTTGCAGCGGTCGAAGCACCGCTCGATTGCTTTCTCCAGCTTCATGTGTCCTCTCCCTTCCTGTCTTTGTCCAGCGCGCTCAGGATGCACTCGACCGTCACGCCGTAGGCCTTCGCGATGTTCGGGATTTTCCCGGCCCTCGGCTTGGTTTTGCCGGTCTCCCACATCGTAACGGCCGACTGACTGACGTTCAGAGCCGCCGCTGCCTGCTGCTGGGTCATCCCGGCACCGCTCCTTAATGCCGCAAGATACACAGAACCACTCCTTCCTTTTATTAGTTTTGACACTTGCAACAAACTCAGAGAAGTAGTATTATTAGTTTGCTTCACAAAATAACGACTGCTTCCGAACGCCAAACCGAGATTTTGACGTTCCAGATATTTGTTGCCCTCATCATTTATCAGTATATAGCAGGAATTATTAGTTGTCAACACCAAAATATCAGTATTTATCAGTTTGTACGGTTGCACAAAGATAAGGAGGATGGTTTGTATGTTTTGGGATACGTTTTCGGAGCTATGCGCTGAGGTCGGGGAATCGCCGAACGCCGTGGCGGCAAAATGCGGGGTCAAATCATCCGGCACCGTGACAGGATGGAAAAACGGAGCAAAACCGAGACCGGCAGTGCTCCGCAAAATAGCAGCTTATTTTCATAAAGATGTTTCGGTGTTTGCCACAAAGAATATCAGGAATCCGGTAGTTGCCAACGTGATAACCAGCGCCGCACAGCAGGCTCAGGACGAGCTTGCAGAATATTTGGAGTTGCTTCGGGATCGCCCGGAGACTAGAGCTCTTTTGCATGTCGGTCGCGGCATGACAAAAGAACAAATAGAACAGATGGCGAACTTTATGATGACTATGAGAGGAGGCTCTGATGGGGAAGCTGATTGAAGGCGCCGACTATTTTGTCCGTGTTGTCGATTTTCCTGCCGGGTGCGGATGTGACGGTGCTGTTACGCCGAACGACGATTTCACATATTCGATTTATTTGGATGCCAGAACGACAGCAGAGAATAGGAGACGCGCCTGCCGGCACGAGCTGGAGCACATTGAATGTGATGATTTTTATAATGATAAAGACATCCGAGAAGTGGAGGGTTTTTGATGCCAAAACATCTTGTTATTTGCGTAGACTGTGGCAATCAGTTTGACGCCAACAGAGGCGGAATCTATAACCCAATGACAAAGCGTTACACCTGTCCGAAATGTCACAAACTGGCGCTGGAAGTCATCAAGCAAATGGAGCTCCGCCGCATGGAAGCAGAGACAGAAGCTATGTACGAGGACCTGAAGAACCAGAAACGCGTCAAAACCTCGCCAGAGATCGCCACCGTGAATATAAAGCACGTCGCAATTTTTATAGTTGTGTGGTTGTTTGTGGCTTTGAGCGTTATCTGTCTGGTGACGGAGTTTCTCAGCATGGCCCATCTGCTACCGATTGACGTACCGGTCTATGGCGCGATGGGGCTGTGCGTCTTGTTCGGCGTGATCGCGTTTGTGCTGGCAGGCAAGCTATGAAGATTCCAGAACCGAAGCGCCTGCCGTCAGGCAGCTATCACATCCGGCTCCGGCTTGGCGATGAGACGATCTACATCACCCGGCCGACCGCCAGAGAGTGCCGCACCGAAGCACAGCTCGTCAAGGCGGAGCATCGTGCGCAGAAGCGAACAATAGCGCCGGCACAGGACCGGACGCTCGGCGAGCTGATGCAGGCATACCTTGACAAGCATGAGACCGTTCTGTCTCCGTCAACCGTCAGAGGATGGACGTCGTATCGGGAGCACCGATTCACCGCGTACCAGCAGACAGCTGTGAAGGACATCACCGACTGGCAGGCCGTCATAAACGCCGAGGCCGCGGAAGTCAGTCCAAAGACCGTCAAATGCGCTTGGGGATTCCTTGCTAAAGCCATGCGCTCTGAGGGCCTTACCGTGCCCTCTGTGCGGCTCCCGCAGGTGCCGGTGAAAGAGATACCCTTCCTCCAGCCGGACGAAATTAAGCCGTTTCTGGCGGCCATAGAAGGCAATATAGCCGAGCGCGCCGCCTTGCTGGAGCTGCACGGGCTCCGCCGGTCGGAAGTGCTCGGACTCGACTGGAAGGACGTCGACCTAAAGAAAGACCTTCTCCACATTCGTGGTGCGACCGTCCAGAACAAAGACGGCGCGTTTGTGAAGAAGGAGACCAACAAAAACAAGTCCTCCACTCGCACGATCCCGATTATGATCCCGCGCCTGCACGATCTGCTGTCTATTGAGCCAAACAAAAAAGGCCCGGTTGTCACCATCGCGGCCAACACCATGCTGCGGAACATCAAAGACGTCTGCTCCGCCGCCGGACTGACGCAAGTCGGAAATCATGGACTTCGACACAGCTTCGCCTCGCTGGGCTATCACCTCGGCATATCTGAGCGTCAGCTGATGCAGCTGGGTGGATGGTCGGACTACATGACCATGCACAAAATATATGTCCGGGTCGCCGCCAGCGACGAGAAGGCAGCGCAGAACAAAATCGCGGAGTTTTTCAAAAACGGCGATAAAAACGGCGATGAAAATCGCAAAGCCGCTAAATAAGCGCATCTTGCGGCTTTTGTGTTGAGTTCAAGTCTCGCCACTCGGACCATAATAAGGTAAAACCGTTCAGCCGTTGGTTGAGCGGTTTTCCTTTTACTTATGCGGGTTTGAGCCACTTTTTGCTGTTTAGAAAACTGGACAATTTTGCAACTAATTTGTAATGCTGATTAGCATATAAAACACCAAAACGGCGATGAAAATGGCGATGAAAAAGAGGAGCCGTGAAGCTCCTCCTTTTTTACGCGCCTTTGTTTAATCCTTCCAGTGGCCGCCGCCGGTCTCCGGGTTCTCCGGCGGCACCCAGTTGAGATTGCGCGCCTCGGTGCAATAGCCGAGCTTGTCGTAGGTCAGCGCGAAGCCGTCCTCCTCGACGGTCTGGCCCGCGCGGTCGTTGCGCCTGCTCATGTTCGGCGCGCCCTTGCCGGTGTAGTCGCCGACGCCCTCCTTGACCTTGACGGGGCGATAGCTCACGCTGCCGTCGCTGTTCTCGATCTTGATGATGTTGCCGCCGTTTTCGACCAGCAGCTCGTCAGGGATAGTCCACATAGTATTATCTCCTCTCAATTTATTCGCCGTACGCTCCCGCACGGTCGGATACCACGAAAACGCGAAGCATGTCCTGACTGAGATCAAGCCCAGTCGGCAGCCCATCCTCGTCATACCAGCCGGTCGTGCCGGTCAGCGCGCCGCACTCGATCAGCTTCGTGACCGTGTCGACGGCCCACGGAGCCGCTGCGCGGATTTCCGCCATGTTGTCGTAACGATCCATGCGTTTTCCCTCCTTCAGCTCGCGCGGGACGATGTAGACCGGTTTGACTTCCGAGACCTTGCGCTGGCGCTGCTGGACGCATCCGCCGTTTGCGTCGCTCCCGCTGCCCGTGTTGCCGTCGATGGTCTTGATCATGCCGTCCTCCAGACCGACAAACAGGCCGGTGTGGTCGGTCGCGCTGGAAGTGTTCGGCAGATCAAAAATCACTATGCAGCCGGGAACAGGATCGGGCTTGATACAGTCAGGCTGGTGGTCGCGATACCAGCGGAGCAGGCTCCCGCAGCTGGCCGTCAGGAACGGCAGCGCGCCTCCTGCCTGCGTGTATACCCACTGGATGAACGTCATACACCACGGATACTCAGGCCCGTGTACCGGGTGCCCGTAGTACCACGTGTTATATGGGACGTTGTTGCTGCCTGCCGGCTGCTCGCAAACGCCGATCTGGCGCGCCGCGACGCGCAGAACATCAGCTCCCGTCATGCTCGTCACCCTCCTCGTGCTCGTCGTCCGTTTTGTCGTTGCCTTTGTCGCCTTTGTCATGGAGCGCTTGCAGCATGTTTTTCAGGAAGGCTGGATAGGGCACGCCCATCAGGCCGATGTTTTCCAGCAGAGACAAGCCCTCGTTGCCGATGAAGAACACCAGCACGGCGGAGCGTACGTAGTGCGCGCCGGTGGCGTTGTCCAGCAGGACGGAGATGTAGACCAGCAAAAGCACCATGCACTTTTTGACGAGGCCCCTCATACCCGCGTCGGAGGACAACTTCCCGGTCTCCGTCTTGTCGCTGCGTTTAAAGACCCCAGCGACAATCAAGCCGGTGACGTAGTCCGCGCACATCATGGCGACCAGCACCTTGAGCATCGCGTCCCATCCTCCGAGAATGTTTGCGATGTACGCTCCCGCCGCCGCCAGAAACGCGAGGATAGCGTCCTTGATCTGCGTCGCGCTCATGGTCACGCCTCCTGAATATGCTCGTAGAACTCCCGCCTGACCGTGTTGC
>Ga0265298_10007395_pt1 | contig 13351 bp, 7 predicted proteins | sample AusTroGonzalo_MG_3_FD_193486 | JGI IMG/M metagenome (GOLD analysis project Ga0265298, IMG submission 193486) | Bovine rumen microbial communities from tropical cattle in Woodstock, Queensland, Australia - Gonzalo_01 | ecosystem: Host-associated > Mammals > Digestive system > Stomach > Rumen ...
GTGTTTGAGTTTTCTACAGAAAGCATTATTCGAATAATATTAAAATGATATGAAGATGAAGAAAATTCTAATGCTTGCAGCAGTTGCTGCAACGCTTGTTTCGTGTGGTGGCGGCGGTGGCCGTCCTACTTTTGGCGACAACGAGTATCCAGTTGTGACGGTAGGCACGTCGCAGGCTGACATGCAGACCACTTATCCTGGTTCTATCAAGGGTGTTCAAGATGTAGAGATTCGCCCGAAGGCCCAGGGATTCCTGACAGAGATTAATGTAAAAGAAGGACAGACAGTCAGTGCTGGTCAGGTACTGTTTGTGATTGATAATGAGACCTATCAGGCTCAGGTTCGTCAGGCTCAGGCTGCTGTCAATGCTGCTCAGCAGCAGGTCAACACTGCTAAGCTGACCTACAATAATGCTCAGCAGTTGCACGAGAAGAGAGTCATTGGTGACTACGAGTTGCAGACTTCTCAGAATACCTACGAGAGCGCTCAGGCTCAGCTGGCACAGGCTCAGGCTTCGCTGGCATCTGCCAAGGAGGCATTGAGCTACTGCTATGTGAAGTCTCCTGCCGCTGGTGTCGTTGGTACGCTGCCTTTCAAGAAGGGTGCACTGGTCAGTGGTTCTAACGTGCTGACCACCGTTTCTAATATCTCTTCTATGGAGGTTTACTTCTCTGTTACTGAGAAGGAAGCTATGAACATCTCACAGAAGGGTTTGTCTTCTATGCCCGCTGTTAAGTTGCAGCTGGCTGATGGTAGCATCTATCCTTTGGAGGGTTCCATCACCAAGATGAGTGGTGTCATCGACCAGACAACGGGTTCTGTCCAGCTGATCGCTGCCTTCCCCAATCCTGAGAAGATGCTGAAGAGCGGTGCTACTGGTACTATCATTATCCCCCGTCAGGCTACCAGCGCCATCGTTATCCCCCAGGGTGCTGTCTCTGAGGTACAGAACAAGAAGTTCATCTACCTCGTGGGCAGTGACAATAAGGTGAAGTATTCTGAAATCAAGGTTGATCCACAGAACGACGGTTATAATTACATTGTTACTGAGGGTCTGAAGGTTGGCGACAAGTACGTTTCTAACGGTATTACCAAGCTTACCGACCAGATGGAGATTGTGCCCATCACTCAGGAGCGCTACCAGCAGAAGATTGCTGAGCAGGCTAAGGCCATGAGTGCTGGCGACATCGTAGGAGCGATGAAGAAGTAAATTGTAAATAGTAAATTGTCAAATAGTAAATTAGCATGACTTTTACGAATTTTATCAAACGCCCGGTGCTGTCTACGGTGATTTCTATTGTCATCGTGCTGCTGGGTTTCATAGGATTGGTATCGCTGCCTATTGAGCAGTATCCCAATATTGCACCGCCTAACATCGTGGTGATGACCAGCTATCCTGGTGCTGATGCTGAGACGGTGAAGAATGCTGTGATTACTCCGTTGGAGGAGAGTATCAACGGTGTAGAGGGTATGGACTATATCACCAGTACCGCATCTCCTGGTTCTGCCATGATTCAGGTGATGTTCCGTCAGGGTATGAACCCTGATATGTGTGCTGTGAACGTGCAGAACCGTGTGTCGCAGGCTACCCCACTGTTGCCTTCTGAGGTAAACCAGATTGGTGTGCGCGTTGTGAAGCGTCAGTCATCACAGGTGCTGATGATTTCGTTGACCTCTGACGGTCGTTACGACGACGAGTTCCTGACCAACTATAATGCCATCAACATTGTTCCTGCCTTGAAGCGTATTCAGGGTGTGGGTGATGCCTCAAGCTTCAGCTCGAAGACCTACGCCATGCGTATATGGCTGAAACCCGACGTGATGAAGCAGCACAACCTGATGCCAAGCGACATCAGTGCCGTGCTGGCAGAGCAGAATATTGAGGCAGCCCCTGGTAAGTTCGGTGAGCAGTCCAACAATGTGGCTTACGAGTATGCCATGCGCTATACTGGTCGCTTCCGTAGTGCCGAGGAATTTGGCAACATCATCATCAAGAGTGATGCCAACGGTCAGACACTGAAGCTGAAGGATATCGCCAAGATTGAGCTGGGTGGTGAAGGCTACTCGGTATCCATGAAGAATAATGGTATTCCTTCTATCATGACCATGGTGCAGCAGGTGGCTGGCTCTAACGCTAACGAAATTGCCAAGCAGGTAAAGGCCGAGTTGGAAGAGCAGGCTAAGCTGTTCCCTCCGGGCATGTACTATAAGATTAACTACGATGTCACCGAGTTCCTGTATGCCTCTATTGAGGAGGTGGTGTTCACCCTCGTGTTCACCCTCGTGCTGGTGTTCATCGTTATCTACATCTTCCTGCAGGACTGGCGTTCTACGCTCATCCCGCTGATTGCCGTGCCAGTATCACTGATTGGTACCTTCTTCTTCCTCAATGTGATGGGCTTCTCCATCAACCTGCTGACGCTGTCCGCCTTGCTGTTGGCTATCGCCATTGTGGTGGACGATGCCATCGTGGTTGTTGAGGCTGTCCATGCTAAGCTCGACCAGGGTTATAAGTCTACGCTGACAGCGTCTATCGATGCCATGAACGAGATTTCGGGTGCTATCATCTCTATTACGCTGGTGATGGCGTCGGTGTTCGTTCCTGTATCATTCATCGGTGGTACGTCAGGTACCTTCTACCGTGAGTTCGGTGTGACGATGGCTGTCAGCATCTTCATTTCGGCATTGAACGCCTTGACGCTGTCACCTGCCCTGTGTGCTATCTTCCTGAAGCCACACGACAAGGACGGTCACAAGAAACTGTCACGCATCGACCGTTTCCATCTGGCCTTTAATACTGCCTACGACAAGATTCTTGGCAAGTATAAGGGACGCGTGGAAAAACTGGTACGCAAGCCTATCCCCGTACTCACCACTGTTATTCTGGCTATCGTCGCTCTGGTGGCTACCTTCTCGTTCACCAAGACGGGTCTGGTTCCTGACGAGGATACGGGTACGCTGTTCTGTACCATCACCATGCCTCCTGCTACTTCTGAGGCTCGTACCAAGGAAGTGGTAGCACAGGTTGACTCTATCCTGGCTGCTGACCCTGCTATCCAGAGCCGTGAGCAGATTCAGGGTTACAACTTCATTGCCGGTGCTGGTTCTGACCAGGCAACCTTCATTATCAAGTTGAAGCCGTTTACAGAGCGTCAGAAGGGATTCTTCTGGAAGCTCAGCGGACTCTGGGAGGGCGACGGTATTTACCGTTTCTTCCTGAACCCCTTGGAGTCTACGGGTGTTATTGCTCAGATATTCATCAAGACCGCCCATATCAAGGATGCCCAGATTCTGGCTTTTGCACCACCTATGGTGCCTGGCTTCTCGCTGAACAGTGGTATCTCACTGGTCATGCAGGACCGTACGGGTGGTGACCTGAACAGGTTCTTCGGTATCGTCAAGGACTATCTGGCAGAGCTGAACAAGCGTCCTGAGTTCCAGACAGCCCAGACCTCTTACAACCCGAACTATCCACAGTACATGGTACACGTTGATGTCGCCAAGTGTAAGCAGGTAGGCATCTCTCCCACCACTGTGCTGGGTACGCTGCAGGGTTACTTTGGTGGTCTCTATGCGTCTAACTTCAACAGCTATGGTAAGCTGTATCGTGTCATGATTCAGGGTACTCCTGAGTCGCGCATGACGCCAGAGTCGCTGAACAGCATCTATGTACGTACCCCTGGCGGTATGTCACCCGTTCAGGAGTTCTGCCGCTTGGAGCGTGTCTATGGTCCTATGAATATTAGCCGCTTCAACCTGTTCACCTCTATTAATGTGACGGCAACGGTGGCCAACGGCTATTCTACCGGTGAGGCCCTGAAGGCTGCCAGTGAGGTTGCCGCCGATGTGCTGCCTACTGGTTATAGCTACGACTACCAGGGTCTGACCCGTGAGGAGGCCAAGGCTTCTGATACCACAGCCATCATCTTCCTGCTGTGCTTCGTCTTTATCTATCTGATTCTGTCGGCACAGTACGAGTCGTACATCCTGCCTTTGGCAGTAGTCCTCTCCGTACCGTTCGGTCTGGCAGGCTGCTTCCTGTTCACGATGATTTTCGGTCATGCCAACGATATCTACATGCAGATTTCGCTGATTATGCTGATTGGTCTGTTGGCTAAGAACGCCATTCTGATTGTACAGTTCGCCCTGGAGCGTCGTCATATGGGTATGGCTATCGCCTGGGCTGCCACGCTGGGTGCTGCTGCCCGTCTGCGTCCTATCCTGATGACGTCACTGGCTATGGTTATCGGTCTGTTGCCTATGATGTTCGCCTCGGGTGTAGGTAAGAATGGTAACCAGACGCTGGGTGCTGCCGCTGTTGGTGGTATGTTGCTGGGTACGCTGTTCCAGATTATCGTGGTTCCAGGCCTCTTTGTAATCTTCCAGAGCTTGCAGGAGAGGATTTCTCCGATGAAGTTCGATGATGAGGAGAACGCCGATGTGGCCAGTGAGATTTCACAGTATGCACACCGTCCGGTGGATTATGAATTGGAGAAATAAAAGACCCTCCTCTAACCCCTCCCTGTGAGGGCGGGGAATAAAAAGTATCATTAAAAAGAAACTAATATGAATAGAATTATAAAGAAAAAAGTAACTACTCCCCTCCATATAGGGAGGGGAATGGGGGTGGGTCTCCTCCTATTCACTCTTTTTTTGAGTAGCTGCGGATTATATAATAAGTACGAGCGTCCTGACAATGTGGAGACAGAGGGGCTCATCCGTGACGTGCTGTCCGACCGTGACACGCTGGCCGTGCAGGACACTGCCTCGTTTGGCAACCTGCCTTGGCGTAGCGTCTTCACCGACCCACAGCTGCAGGCACTCATCGAACAGGGCTTGCAGAAGAATGCCAACCTGCAGAATGCTGTGCTCAACGTACAGATGTACGAGGCTATGCTGAAGGCATCGAAGCTGGCTTTCCTGCCTGCTATCCAGATTGGTTCTACCAGTCCGATGGGTTCTATCTCGACGCTCTATACCGATCCGTCGGTAACCACTAAGTCATACTCTATTCCTGTATCAGCCAGCTGGACCATCGACCTCTTCGGCAATATCCTGTCGCAGAAGCGTTCTACCCAGATGAAGATGCTGGGCATGAAGGACTATCAGATGGCTGTCCGTGCACAGGTGGTCAGTGGCATTGCCAATGCCTACTATACCCTGCTGATGCTCGACAAGCAGCTGGCTATCGTCACCGAGATGGGTAATATGGCTAAGGAGACATGGGAGATGATGCAGCAGCAGTTTACCCTCGGTCGTGTACGCTCTACCAGCGTACAGAGTGCTGAGGCTGCCTACCTGTCTACCCAGGCACAGGCTAACGACTTCCGTCGTCAGATCCGCTCTACGGAGAATGCCCTCTGCCTGCTTATCGGACAGGCTGGTCAGCAGGTGCCTCGCTCTACGTTGGAGGCCCAGTCGCTGCCTTCTGAGTTCGCCACAGGTGTCGGTGTTGCCCTGTTGCAGAACCGTCCCGACGTACATAATGCCGAGATGCAGCTCGCAGCCTGCTTCCACGACATCCAGACGGCTCGCTCACAGTTCTATCCTTCTATCACCATCGGTGCCTCAGCTGCTTTTACCAATAGCAATGGTACATTGGCTCCTGGCAAGTGGCTCACCACCTTGTTTGGTAACCTCACACAGCCCATCTTTATGCGTGGCGCCCTGACTGCCAACCTGAAGGTGTCGAAGTATAAGTACGAGCAGGCCTTCAATACCTGGCAGAACAGTATTCTGCAGGCAGGTAACGAGGTGTCTAACGCCCTGGTCAACTACAATGGCTACGATGCTAACTCTAAGCTGGAGGCCCAGCGTGTCGAAATCCTTACCAAGAATGTGGAAGACACTCGTGCACTCTATCAGAGCAGTGGCTCCAGCTACTTAGAGGTGCTGACTGCCCAGAACCAGCTGCTCAGCGCTCAGCTCACCAAGGTTACTGATGACTTCAACAAGATGCAGGCAGTGGTTAGCCTCTATACTGCATTAGGTGGAGGAGGCAAATGAGTTAAGAATTAAGAATTAAGAGTTAAGAAAAATGGCAAGCGAAATAAGTCCAAAAGCTGAGGTAAGCCCAAAGGCGAAAATCGGCGACAACGTAAAGATATTCCCCTTCGCCTATATTGAAGACGATGTAGAGATTGGTGATGGTTGTATCATCTTCCCCTTTGTCAGCATTTGCTCTGGCACACGCATGGGTAAGAGGAACAAGGTGCATCAGGGTGCTGTTATCGGTGCCCTGCCACAGGACTTTGAGTTCCGTGGTGAGAAGTCGGAGTGTATCATTGGCGATGGCAATGTCATCCGTGAGAATGTTGTTATCAATCGTGCCACGCATACCGGTGGCCAGACCGTTCTTGGCAACGAGAACGTGCTGATGGAGGGTGCTCATATCTCACACGACACCAAGGTGGGTAATGGCTGTGTCTTCGGCTACGGTACGAAGATTGCCGGCGACTGTATCATCGAGGACTATGCTATCTTCTCTTCCAGCGTTATTGAGAATGCCAAGACGCGAGTAGGAGAGGGTTCGATGATTCAGGCAGGTACCACATTCTCTGAGGATGTGCCACCTTATATTATTGCTACCAAGAAGGGACAGTATGGTGGCGTCAACTTCACCGTTGGCCGCCAGCTGGGTGTCGACGAGAAGGTGCTCAAGCACATCGCCAACGCCTACCGTCTGGTGTTCAATGGTGGTGGTTCTCTGTTTGACACCATCCTGCAGATTGAGGAGCAGGTGCCCTCTGGTCCACAGATCGACCATATCGTCGAGTTCCTGAAGACCACCGAGATTGGCATCCTCTCTAAGAAGGTTCATTAATCTACACCTTATTATATAATAAAGCCCTGCGATTGCAGGGCTTTATTTATTCTTGATACTCACTGGGCGACTGGCCTGTTTCCTGTTTGAATATCTTCTGGAAGTAGGCACGGCTGAAGCCACAGTGGTCGGCGACGGCCTCGTTGTTCCAGTCGCGGTGCTCCTGCAGTACACGCTTGGCCTCCTCAATACGCAGCGAGGTTATCCAGCGAGTGAAGGAATCGTGGCCTGACGCCTTGACCCATGCCGTCAACTGGTAGCGGGGAATATTCATGGCGTCGGCAGCGACTGGGCTGGTAATGCCGGCCTGCAGATAGGCACCAGATGGCAGCCAGCGTTCTACGGCACGACTGACGTGTTGCATGGTGTCGAGTGATAGTCCTGCATCCTTCTCTTCGCGGGCACTCTCCTCTGCATTCTCCTCCGCTTCACGCACACGGTTCATGGCGTTGCTCGTAAAGTAGCGCACAAAGCAGAACCACATCATAAAGATGCCCCAGAAGAAGGTCAGTGAGAAGATGATAATGATGATGCCAGGGCCAAAAATTAGTATAGGTACGAAGACCGCCAGCAGTCCATTCACGCCGATGGAGTGCTTCATCCATCGTGTCAGTCCCTTGCGTTCGCTGTCATAATAGTCCTCAATGATTTCCTCCATACGCATCAGCTCGCGGAACTGTAGAAAACAGTAGTAGGTCTGTAGGCAGGCATAGATCAGACTCATGGCTACCTCCGTCCAGAGTACTTGTTCTGAAAGTTGTTCTATTGGATGTCCATCAACAGCCACAGCAATAGCCAGACAGGCTATGATGACCAGTGTGACGCCTATCCAACCCCACCGTTCGAACCGCGTCAGCCGTCCCTGCCGCTGCAGGTTCAGTATCGTCAGGTTCATCAGCGACGATGCTGGCACAAAGAATGCCAGGTTCACCAGTACTGCCTGCGTTACACCCATCGTACGCAGTTGGGTAATGTATTGCACGACGAACTGTGCACCTATCAGTCCCAACGCACCCACCATCAGCCAGCGCGACTGGTTGATCACCTTGTCGCGCCTCACCCTGTTGGGCATCAGCACCATGAGTGCCGAACACATCATCACCATCATGACGATGGCAGCAAACTGCATCTCTTTCATTTTCGCCTGCAAAAATACACTTTTTCCGATAAATATCCAAAAAAATGTACAAAAACTACCACATTTTATTTAAAAACGTTATGGCTCACCCCGAAGGGGCGAAAGCTTTGTGAGCCATACCAAAATTCTGACATAGTCAATTAGCTTGTGGCTACAAAAAGTGTGTCGATTTGACGAATGGACACACCTTATTGCGCGTTTCGACACACCTTTCCGCGTTTTGATACACCTTTTTACACTTATTCCTTGTATTTTTGCGCATGAAATAAAAAACCATCAATGTGCAACCATAAACTTTAACCATGAATTTTATAGAATTCTTTCACGACGCCCCCATCCTCGCTACCACCCTCACACTGGTGTATGTGGCACTATGGGTGGCGTTTATTTACATGCTTTTCCGAATGTATAAAAAACCATTAAGATAATGAAAACAACAACATTAACCAAATTCAAAACAAGAATCCTCACGCTGGTGCTGACGATCGCAGCACTGGCGGTAGGGCAAAGCGCGTGGGCCACGAACACTTTTAGCATCACGAGCTCAACGAGTGGCAACCTAACCACGTTCACCATCACCCGTAGCGGCGACACCAGCGTCAGCGAAACTGTATTCTACCGCACTGTGAGCCTCTCGGCATATGCTGGTTACAATTTTACTGAAAACAATGGTGAACTGGTTTTCGATGCAAACCATAACGAGCGCACTGTCACCGTCTCAGAGTCAAACACGAGTTATGACTCATTCAAGTTCCAGGTGGGAACCACGCGCACCTACCGTTTCGAAGTGATAGACTGGGAGGGTAATATCCTTGCCTCCCGCGACCGCTCGATGACGAAAGGTACGAGCGTCCAGTCAACTGCCTTCAGTAAAAAAGATCTGACGATTAACTCAGGCACCATTACTGTTACTGATGCTGGCTTCACACAGGACTATCACAGTGTAAATGTGAACAATTATTATAGTGCTACAGCGTCAAAGGATTATTTTGCTGCGGTTGGGGCAGAGCTACGCATGACCATCACCTTTGATGCACGTGAAAAGGATGATGGCTACCAATATGTCCAGATTTACGCCAACACAACTGCAGATAATAGTCATACAGACTCTGGTTCTGCTGATGGCGACCCAGGTTCCCTATTTTATGCCAAGTATGCGGCGGGATTCAGTATCGATGGCAACGGGGCCAGCACCTATTATTCCTACACCTTCCCACTTACCTCACAAGCAAGTGGTTGCGGTAAGATAACAAACGCTTACAGTCATGCAGACCTTTGCCAGCAGAAATTCGAGAGCGATTGTCGCGCTACCGACGGACGTCTTATCGTACCCACCGACCTCACCTCGCTATACGTTCGTTTGAATGCCAGCGGAAATTTGGGAGATACTTGGTACTGTCAGAACTTGGTTGCCCATATCCAGGCTGTTGAATCTACTGCGCCCACGAAATTTGGTCAAGGCCACATGCACGTCAGTGGAGGCCGTCATATACGCGGTAATACCTTCTACGTTTCACTGCCCTTCACTGAGATTGTCACCGTCACTGGCACGCCTACCATCACCACCTCGTGGGGCACGGCTAGCTACGTGGCGGGCAGTGGCTCTAACGTACTCACCTTCAGTGGCACCATCGACGCTGCTATAGGCACCACCCTCAGCGTCACCGCCCTCAGCGGTACCGTCAAGGATTTGGCCGGCAATGCCCTGTCTTCCATCCAGCCCTCATACTCCAACGACGCCGTCGAGTACGTGCCCTGGCACGGCACTGGCACAAGCGCCGACCCCTACATCATCAGTTCGACCGCCGACCTCGACCAACTCTCTGCCCGTGTCAATTCCGATGAAACTTTCAGTAACACCTATTTCCTTCAAAGTACCGACATAACCTATAGCTATGTGAATGCATGGAACCAAAGCAGTAATGAGAATAATTTCACTGCCATCGGCGGCTATGGCAAATCGTTCCGTGGCACTTACGATGGTGGCGGCTTTACTATCAGTGGGCTGCGAATATATAAAAGCGGTAATAGTACTGCAGACGAGAGTCAGGGCCTTTTCGGCTTTGTAGGAGGCGGCACCGTCCGTAACGTCGTACTTGCCAATTCCAGGATTACAGGCTATAACAATACAGGTGGCATTGTGGGCTATAATTCCGGTACCATTGAGGATTGTACCGTTGGTGTGGACGTGGGAATTTATTATGCTACGTCTTCCGAAAACCATGGAGGCATTGCGGGCATCAACACAGGTGGCAACATTCGCCGCTGCACCAGTTCTGCTGAAGTTACTACTAATTACTACTGTGGTGGTATCGTAGGCAATCTCACCAGCGGTTCTGTTACTGATTGTCTCACTATCGATGCAACAATTTTTAGTACTTTTGGACCTTATGGTGCCATCGTAGGTGGCATGACAGACGGTACCATCACCAGAAACTACTATCTCAATAGCTCAGTGAAGAATTCCTACACCAACGTCGGCGTTGGCAACTCCAGCGGTAACCCCGCCGACCAGCCTGGCGCCCGTAGCGTTCATGCTCTTACCTTTGCTAATGGCGTCACCGCTACCGTTACGGATGGCGAGACTGTCGTCATCAGCGGACAGACCTACTATGCTGCTGGTACCACCTTTACCCTCAGCGGTTCTTCCAATGTCGACGTGCCCGAGGGCTATAGTGCCTATGAAGGCTACACCGTTAGCTATGGTGAAGATGGTGAAATCAAGCTCGGCCAGACTGGCGGCACCTTCACGATGCCAGCCGCTGACGCCACCGTCGTCCATCGTTTTACAGTTATTCCTTGGGCTGGCAGTGGCACAGCAGATGAACCCTACATCATCAGATATGCCAGCCAGCTCGACTTGCTGGCCAAGCAGGTGAACGGTACCCACGGCTACACAGCCAACAACTTTAGTGGGCAGTGTTTCCAATTGGGCAACAACATTACCTATACCCATACCACCGACTGGAACGATGCTACCAGTACTGAGAATAACTATACCGCCATCGGCACCAGCAATAGTTTTAAGGGCACCTTCGACGGCAACGGCCACACAGTCAGTGGCATTCGCATATACTCCAGCTACGACCGCCAAGGTCTTTTTGGAACCATTAGTTCTGGTATAGTGAAGAACGTCATCCTCAGTGATAGCCGCATCACGGGAAGCGATGAAGTCGGCGGTATCGTAGGATATAGTACTTATAGCACTGTACAGAACTGTCATGTCACAAATAGCGTGACCATCCATACCATAGAGGACAATGCAGGCAATCATGGCGGCATTGTGGGACAGGAAAAATTGCAAAATAGAATAGTGAGCTGCACCAGCGCTGCCCAGCTTACCATTGTCGACGGTAAGAACGCTAGCTGCTACGGTGGCATTGTTGGTCAATGTGAAAATATCAACGTAATCGAGAATTGCATCTCCAACGGTGTTAGCATCCCCAATGTTAACAATATTGGTGCTATCGTGGGCTATAAGGGTAACGGCACCCTCGTTAATAACTACTATCGCAATTGTACCGTAGGCGGTGCTACCACTAACGTCGGCACTAAAGACGGTGACATCAGTACTAACGATGGTGCAGTGCAGGTGGATGCGGTACTGAGTGAGACGGAGACGGTGCCCAGCAACCTGAGTGGCAAGGTGGTCTTCCGCCGTGAGTTCACGGGCGGCAAGGCATCGACAATGTGTCTGCCGTTTGCCTACGAAAAGGGTACAGAAGGCACCTACTACACCTTCGGCGGTGTATATTACGACAGCAAGTGGAAAGCCACAATGACGGAATATACCGGTGCCACGCTGGCTGCCAACACGCCATACCTCTTCGTACCGGCCGGCACCGAGGCCCACACGCCCGTGCTGTTCCACGGTACAGCGGACTATGACGCTAGCAATCTTGCTACAACCAGTACCGACTGGAGCTTCGTGGGTGTCTATGAGGCCAAGACCTGGACGGCAGGCGACGTAGGCAACGACTATGGCTTCGCTGCCACCAGCGGCAAGGCCGTGGACGGCGTGACCGACGTGGAGGCTGGCGACTTTGTGAAGTTGGCCGAGGGTGCGTGGATACGTCCTATGCGCTCGTACCTTACTTATACTGGCGGTGGTAATCCATTCGCAGCGCCTAAGCACAGAGCAGGCACCGAACTGCCACAGAGCATCAGCGTAATTCTAGTCAGCGCCAATGGCGAGACCACAGAACTCAGTGAAGAGTTAAGAGTGAATAGTGAAAAATTTGCTACCGCCACAGAGTGGTACACGCTGGATGGTCGCAAACTGGACAAGCAACCGACAACCAAGGGACTGTATATCCATAACGGTAAAAAGGAGGTAGTAAAATGAAAAAGCAGTATATCAAGCCTCAGGTAGAGGTCGTTAAGTTAGAGATTCACCATATGCTGGCTGCCAGCCCTCCAGATTGGAACGGAGAAGTCGGTAGCCGTGAATTCGACGACTGGGACGACGAGTGGTGAAAAAGATTTTTTGCAAAAACATGTAACCATTTAACATGACTGGTCGCAAATGCCGATGTACAGGGCGATTGAGCGATGTTAAATGGTTACATGTTTTAAGCTGTTCCCGCGTCTGTATTAGCTGTATCTTTTTTCGTATTAGCTGTACAATGGGTTCGCTCCTCTTGTTTAGTAGCTCGCTGTGCAGGGTATGCCTGCTGCAATAACACGGTCGCGGATGGCGTCAAGCTGCTCGTGGGTGGCTTTCTCCAGACCTTGGGCGGGTGTCTCACGGTCGATGGTATAGACCATGACCTGCTGAGGCTTGATTTGCTTGACGACTTCCAGCCAAGGACCCACAAATTCCTCACCAGTGTTGTCTACGCCTTCTCCCTGCATAAACATTGTCTGAATGATGATGTGACCATGGAAGCTTTTCATGTGTTCTATGATTTGCTGCACGTCGTAGTGGCCGGTGGGGCGATCTACCTTATTAATATAGGTGGGGTCCACGGTGTCGAGCTTTAGGATGTTGTCGTCGACACGCATCAGGGCATCGTGCACCTCTGGACGGTGAATCATGGTGGAGTTGCTGAGCACGCAGACCTTGGCATTGGGACAGTACTGGTCGCGCAGACGGATGGTATCGTCGATGATCTCAGCAAAGTGGGGATGGCCGGTGGGCTCGCCATTGCCGGCAAAGGTCAGCACGTCGGGCAACTGCTTGTCAGCCACCATCTTCTGTAGCTGTTCCTCCAGCTTCTGAGCGACCAACTGGCGCGAGGGCCTGGGAAGGGTGGGGCGACGGTCTTTGTTGAAACCACACTCGCAGTAGATGCAGTCGAAAGTGCATACCTTGCCGTCGGCAGGCTGCAGGTTGATACCCAGCGAGATGCCGAGACGGCGGCTATGGATAGGCCCGAAAATGGGCGATG
>Ga0265298_10007396_pt1 | contig 13351 bp, 10 predicted proteins | sample AusTroGonzalo_MG_3_FD_193486 | JGI IMG/M metagenome (GOLD analysis project Ga0265298, IMG submission 193486) | Bovine rumen microbial communities from tropical cattle in Woodstock, Queensland, Australia - Gonzalo_01 | ecosystem: Host-associated > Mammals > Digestive system > Stomach > Rumen ...
CACACCTGTCGGTGGACTGGGCGGCGAACCCTACCGCATCATGGAACTGTCGAAGGACATCGACAACCAGCATGCCACAAGTAGTGTCATCCTCTATGCCATGATGCACTTCTTCGCCCACTTCTGGTTCTGGTTCATCAGCATTTTCATCTACCTCGCCCTGGTGTTGATAGGCGACATGCCCATCACGACAGCCATTGCCATTGTGCTCGGCATCATCGTCGTCTTCTGCCTCGTAGCCTTCTATATCTTCTCCAGAGGTTATCGCCACGGACTTGTGGTCTATACTCTCGGCATCCTCGGTAAGATTCCTGGCCTGAAAGGTTGGAGCCGCCGTTTCCGTGGGCGCCATGCCGAGGCTCTGCGTAACATCGACTGTCAGATAGCCGCCCTCTACAGCCAGGACACACGGGCATTCTATACCAGTCTGGTATTGGAATACTCGTCGCGCATGGTTCAGAGCCTTGAGGTCATGTTCATGCTGTTGTTGTTTGGCATCGACTGCGGTGGAGGCTTCGGTGGACTGTTACTCACCTATTTGCATAGTGTCCTAATAGTATCCTTCACCACCCTCTTCGCCAACCTCATCGGTTTCCTTCCCATGCAGATAGGTGTTCAGGAGGGAGGTTTCGTATTGAGCATTGCCGCCTTAGGGCTGTCTGCAGCCTTAGGCATCTTCGTCAGCATCATCTGCCGCGTCCGTGAAATTCTCTGGATAGCCATCGGCATGGCACTCATGAAGATAAAAGAGTAATCATAAAGATCAAAGTTCAAAGATCAAAGTTCAAAAATAATATGATTGGAGTAATATTGGCTGCCGGAATGGCAAAGCGTTTGCGCCCGCTGACTGACGAGCGCCCAAAGTGTCTGTTGAAAATAGGTGAGCGCACCCTGTTGCAGCGCACCGTCGATGCCATGTTGGATGCGGGCATCACCGAGTTTGTCATCGTCACTGGCTATCGCGCCGAGATGATTCGTGACTTTATCACCGAGCACTATCTCTCGAGTGCGTCAAAGTGCCCCGACAACGAGCGCCCCACCTTCCACTTCATCCACAACACTGACTACGAACATAACAACAATATCTTCTCGCTATGGATGACGCGTCCTTATACTGATGGGCATGAGTTCCTGCTCTCCGACAGCGACATCCTCTTCGACCCACAGATTATCCGAACCGTGCTGGCCGCTGAAGGCAATGCTTTAGCACTGAACCGTCATGAGTGCGGAGAGGAAGAGATTAAGGTTATCGTCGATAGTGACAACCGTATCATGGAACTTAGCAAGACCTGTTCCATCGAACAGGCCATTGGCGAAAGTGTCGGTTTCGAGAAGATGACTGCCGAATACAGCACAGCCCTTTTCAAGGAACTGGAACTGATGATAGAGGGCGAGGGGCTCATCGACATCTTCTATGAGCGGGCTTTCGAGCGCCTTATTCCACAAGGCCACACCTTCCGCATCGTCGATACTTCGCAGTTCTTCTCCATAGAGCTCGACACCGTGGAAGACTTCAAAAACGCCAGCCAGCTCATCCCCGCCAGTCTTTTCTAAACCAGCCCATATAATGACAGATGCTCCTTCCCTCACGGGCCGGAGCATCTATTGTCCTGATATCTTTTTACGTAAAGACGAGTCAACCTAATGATAGACTTTTTTAGGCACGCTTGCCTTTCTTTGAAAACACTATGTTAACCTAAATCACTATGATGTATAAAAAATCTTCTTCTGTTTTCTAATTATCTGACGGCAAAGGTACGAAAAAGTTTAATATAAAATAAAATAATATCGATTATTTCTTTCATTTTGAGTTTTTTTAGCTATCTTTGTGCTCAATAAGACACATAAGAATGACAAAGCTTCTTCAATTAACATTTCTATGTATGCTGGTATTCTGCTCCAGCTGCGGCAGCGGGAAGTCTGAAGAAGTGACCACGGAGGAAACAAGCCAAGAGCGTCCATCGCTGGTCACGCAGGTCAGACAATGTGCCCGACTCTATACCACCGAGTACCGCATCCACAAGATTATCACCCACGATGACGTATTACGGCTAAAGGGGAGCCTGCTCAGTCAGAACATCAACATCCCGTTGCCTTTGGGCGACCGCAAGGTAGCCATACCCATGGATGCCACGCTGAAGGCGTATATCGACTTTAGCAACTTCTCCGAGGCTGACATCGAGCGTGATGACAACCACATCACCATCTTGCTGCCTGATCCTAAGGTTGTGATGACGAGTTCGAAAATCAACCAGAAGGAGGTTCGAGAATACGTGGGGCTGACGCGTTCGCACTTCACCGACCGTGAGTTGACGGCCTACGAACAACAGGGTCGGCAGGCCATCCTCAACAGCATTCCACAGTTAGGCATCCTCGACCAGGCACAGGCCAATGCAGCCCGTGTGCTGGTACCCATGCTCACCGAGATGGGCTATCAGGAAGAGAACATCACCATCGCCTTCCGCAAAAATCTGGATATCAGCCGACTGATAGACATTAAACTGGGACGATAAACTAAGAACTTTATGATTACTTCTTAATTCTAAAATGAAAAAAAAGCTCATCATCATACTTGCTCTGACACTGGCTGTCCTCCTGGCCATCATGTGGCTGGTGCATACCATCAGCCATACAGAACTCACCGTCGATGCTGACCAGCAAATAGACGTCACCCCGGAACAGATTACCAGCATCAAGGCCATCGGCGAATGGGAGTTTCTGTCCATTGCCAACGAAGAACTGGTTGATACCGTCCGTAAGGGACTGCTCTCCGACGACCACTTGGTGCGCGTCTATTATGGCACCCTGCGCTTAGGCGTCAACATGCATCAGGTAGAACCAGGCTGGATAAAGACAGAAGGAGACTCCGTCACCGTCACCCTGCCCAACATTACGCTACTTGACCGCGACTTCATCGACGAGGCCCGCACAAAGAGTTTCTTCGAGAACGGTCGCTGGAAACCCAAAGATCGCGAGGCACTCTACAAGAAGGCCTACCGCCAGATGCTCGAACGCTGTCTGACGCCGGAAAACAAGCAGCGGGCCCGCGAGAACGGCGAGGCACAGTTCCGTCGCATGATGAAAGCCTTAGGCTACAACCATGTAGCCATACGCTGGCAGGAGACAAATAATAGGAATGAATGAAATCAGAAATGTAAAACCGTCAGCCGATTGCCGTTGACACGAAAGCGGATGTCGTAACCCATGAAAGGCATACCATACTCGCGACTGGCATCGTCGTGATAGTGTGGACGGGGATCCAAAGATAATGCCTCACGCAACGCCTGCACATCTGGATCGGAAAGCTTGCGGCACAGTTCATCAGGCAGGTCCACCTCCAACCGTTGCCATTCCCGCCGTTCCGTAAAACCTCCACGGGCCTCGGCGTGACTATCGACATACGGTAAGTAGGGCTTGATATCATAGATAGGCGTGCCATCCATGAGGTCTGCCCCAAGCACGTCAATAGCCGGCACCGTCAAATCGATACTGGCAATGCGCACCGACGACAGTCCTAAGTTGTTGGGACGGAACGGCGACCGCGTGGCCCACACCCCTACCCTTTCGTTGCCGCCAAGCAACGGAGGTCTCACGGTAGGATGCTTTACAGCATCGACATTCTCGGAGAAGCCCCATATCAGCCATAAATAGTCATACTCTTCCAATCCGCGAAGGGCTTCAGCCTGCCGGTATTCCGCCACGAACTCAATCCTACCGCGCAACTCGCTGACGATGCCGCTCTGCCGCGGAATGCCGAACTTGCTCGTAAACGGAGAGTGGAAAAAAGCTATCGGTTCTATCTTTGCCATATATTCTTATAACGTCTCGTTGCTGTTTCTATTGTTTGTTGGTTAAATACTTTTTTTGAGGGCATCAGCATTTTTTTCTCTTTTCACTCTTCACTTTTCACTTATTTTTGTACCTTTGCACCCATGGAACAAAGAAAACCCATCACCTTCGATACTGTTGTCCGTGGTTTCATCGGCATCGTCATCGTCGTAGGCATCGTCATGTTGCTCAACAGGCTCAGTACTGTGCTGCTGCCGTTCTTCTTGGCATGGCTCATTTCATACTTGTTGTTCCCACTGGTTACTTTCTTCCAGTACCGGTGCCGCATGCGGTTCAGAATACTCGGCATCCTCAGTGCCTTCATCGTGGTAGGTGCCATACTGACAGGACTCTTCATGCTCATGATTCCGCCCATGGTGGAAGAGGGCCTGCGGGTGAAAGACCTCATCGTGGCCTATGTCACCAACGACGCCACGATGAGCAACATCCCCAAGATTATCGAGGACTTCATTCACGAACATATCACGGTGAAGGACGTCAAGGACTTCATTACGCAGGAGGGGTTCATCGATAGCATCCAACAGGCCGTGCCGAAGGTTTGGAGCGTAGTCGCCCAGTCCATCAGTATCGTCTCCAGCGTCTTCTCCCTTACCATGGTGGTGCTCTACACCTTATTTATATTACTGGACTATGAGGAGATTTCCAACGGATGGGTGGAACTGCTGCCAGTTCGCTATCGCAACTTTGCTCAGAAACTGGTTGCCGACGTCACACAAGGTATGAACCTCTACTTCCGCGGACAGGGTCTGGTAGCCCTCTGCGTGGGCATTCTGTTCAGCATCGGCTTCCTCATCATCGGCTTCCCCATGGCCATCGGTCTGGGCATGTTCATCGGACTGCTCAACATGGTGCCCTACTTACAGCTCGTCGGCTTCGTTCCGACCATCCTGCTGGCTGTCGTCAAAGCTGCCGATACGGGCGAGAGTTTCTGGATGATAATGCTCGGCGCACTCATCGTCTTCGCCGTAGTACAGACCATTCAAGATACCATCCTCACACCAAAAATTATGGGTCACGTTACGGGCCTCAACTCAGCCATCATCCTGTTGTCGCTCTCCATCTGGGGTTCGCTGCTCGGCATCCTTGGCATGATCATTGCCCTGCCCATGACCACCCTGCTCATTACCTATTACCAAAAATATGTAGTCAACCGAAGTAAGAGTTAATAAGTAATCATAAAGTTCTTAGACCTGAAGGTCAAAGCGACCAAGGTCGATGACAAAGATTAAAGTTTAAAGTTCAAAGTTCAAAGAAATATGAAACAGACATTTAAACCTGCCACGCTGTGCGTTCAAGCAGGCTGGGAGCCGAAGAACGGTGAATCGCGCGTGCTTCCTATCATCCAGAGTACTACTTTCAAGTATGATAACACCGAGGAAATGGCCGACCTGTTCGACCTGAAGAAGGACGGCTACTTCTATACCCGTCTTGCCAATCCGACCAACGATGCCGTGGCCAAGAAGATTGCCGCCCTCGAGGGTGGCGTGGGTGCTGTGCTTACCTCCTCTGGTCAGGCCGCTAACTTCTACGCCATCTTCAACATCTGCGAAGCTGGCGACCACATCGTCACTTCCAACGAGATTTATGGTGGCACCTACAACCTCTTCGGTGTCACGCTGAAGAAACTTGGCATCGAGTGTACCTTCGTCAATCCCGAAGCATCGGAGGAAGAGATTAGCAAAGCTTTCCGTTCCAACACAAAAGCCCTCTTCGGCGAGACCATCTCGAATCCGGGCTGTAAGATTCTCGACATCGAGAAGTTCGCCCGCATTGCCCACCAACACGGCGTGCCCCTCATCGTCGACAACACCTTCCCAACGCCAATCAACTGCCGTCCCTTTGAGTGGGGCGCCGACATCGTCACACACTCCACAACCAAGTATATGGACGGACACGCCACACAAGTCGGTGGCTGCGTTGTCGATAGCGGCAATTTCGAATGGAACGAGAAGTTCCCTGGTCTGACCACTCCTGACGAGTCGTACCACGGTCTGACATACACCAAGGCTTTCGGCAAGATGGCCTATCTCACCAAGCTCGTCGCCCAGCTGATGCGCGACTTAGGCAGCATTCCATCACCACATAACGCCTTCCTGCTGAACCTCGGACTGGAGACGCTCCACCTCCGCATGCCACGGCATTGCGAGAACGCCCAGCGCGTGGCAGAATTCTTAGAGCAGGACGACCGCGTAGCATGGGTGCACTACAGCGGACTCCCCTCCGACGAGTGTTACACTCTGGCTCAGAAGTACCTACCCAACGGCTCCTGCGGCGTCATGGCCTTCGGACTGAAGGGTGACCGCCAAACTGCCGTCAAGTTCATGGATGCCCTGCGCCTGATAGCCATCGTCACCCATGTGGCCGATGCCCGCACCTGCGTGTTGCATCCCGCCAGCCATACCCACCGTCAGCTCTCCGACGAACAACTAAGAGAGGCCGGCGTTGCCCCCGACCTCATCCGTCTCTCCGTCGGCATCGAGGACATCACCGACATCCTCGCCGACCTCCGTCAAGCCCTCGACCAAATCTGACCTTACGGTCTTCCGCCGCCAGGGCCACCCATACCGCCTCCCATACCTCCGTTGATGGTATTGGAGGCGGTTGCAGTTATGCTATTGGCCAGGCCGATGGTATAGCTCGCGCCGTTGGTCATACCAGGAACGCTGACGAGTATAGTGCCGTTCTGGTAGGAGTAAGGCGGCATGGTAAACGTTGCCAGCGTGGTGGAGCCATTGCTGACGGTCACTGTCTGGTTAGCATTGACACTACCTGAAGTGGTGATGATGCCCTGAGTGGTTGCGCCTAACGAGCCGTCCACGCGTCCGCCAATGCCAAAGATCTTCGTGCCGGAAATGTAAAGCTTCTTCTGTTCGTTGATGTCGATGCCGCCCTCTGCACCGCCTGCACCGAAGGCTACCAGCGTGCCACCCTTCAGATACATGTCGCCGTTGGCGTCGATGCCGTCGTTGGTGGTACCCACAGTGACTACCGTTCCGCCACTAATGGTCAGGTCACCCGATGAGTTGATGCCATCGTCGTGAGCCGAGACCATCACGCTACCGCCGGTAACGTCGAGCGTTCCCTTGCTCTCGATGCCCTCACCGTTGGTGCCGTTAGTACGTACCATGATGTCTCCTCCAGAAATGGTCAGCACGCCGTGAACATTCTTTGTACCGACCTTAATACCCTTTGGCGACGAGGTATAGTTATCATCCAGATTGTCGGTATTGCCGGTGTAGTTATGGTTCTCCTGAGAACCGTTGCTGTAGTACAGGCCGCCCTCGGTGACTACTCGTACCTTGCCGCCACTGATATAGGCTTCCCAGTCGGCCTTCAGACCCTTGCCACCGCTGCCCGTCGCCTTAACATAGACTTCGCCGCCCTTAATGGTCAGCACACTGTCGGCTTTGATGCAGGCAGCTGCCTTCGTTTCTAAGTCTTCCGTATCCCACTCACCGTTGCCTGTGGCAATAACAGTAGTGCGTCCACCGTTGATGACGATGTCGTCCTCACTGTTAAGACCCTTGGCACCAGAACCGCTGGTTTCTACGTTCAGGATGCCGCCGTTGACGATGATGCCGTCGTTGGCCTTAATGCCATTGTTGGTAGTGCTATTCACGTAGATGTTGTTACCTGCCGAGAAGAGAATGTAGTCGGCCGAGTGGATGCCGTTATTGTAATTGCCGTAGACGCTTAGCGACCCCGAGCCGCTGAACAACAGTTTGCCCTTGCAGTAGAAGGCACCTTTGTGGTCGTTCTTCGATGCCGTACCGTCGCTGACTTTGTTGTCACCGTTGAGGACGATAAAGGCGCGCTTCTTCGAAAGCAGGTTAACGGCTGCCGAGTCGGGATTGGTAATATCTGTACCGTTCAGCCTAACCTCATATTTCTTGTCGCCAAGGATGGTGAGCGAGCCGTTCGACGTCGTACCGCTGACTACGTAGCAGATGCTTTTTTCCGAGCCGTGGTTAGCCGTAACATGACCGCCGTTGACGGTAATCTCCACACCGTTCTCAGTCTTGGCGACAGGATTGCTCATGTCGATGGCAACCTCAGTTTTAAAGCTATTCTGGTTGATATCGTCCTCGTCTTCAGGATAGTAGGCCACGGCCACGTCAGCTGGCTCGGCCGTCCTCTTGTCGATGTTGATGTCGAAGGTCAGCAGTTCGCCTGAGCCAGCTACTGCGCTGCCGTTATCACCACCCATAGTGCCACCGCCCTGAGGCGTACCACCGTTGACGTAGGGCGTTAGGCTGTTGTCGAGACCGTCGTCCGTACCACATGCGCTGAACATTGCTGCCGCAAGGGCTGCAATCATCAAGAATTTTGTCGTCTGTTTCATAATTGTTTTGCCTTAGTAATTATTTTTTTATCATTCTTTCCAGCGCAAAGTTACACAAAAACAGCCCGTCCGCGAAATATTTTCAGCGAACGGGCTGTTTCCTTCAACCAATGGATGTCAGGCTATCTTGCCATTACTTCTGAATCATCTTTCTACCGTTAGAGATGACAACACCCTTGTAGTCCTTGCCGACCTTCTGACCAGCCATGTTGTAGATAGCACCGTCAACCTTGATGTTTAGCATCTCACTAATGCCAGTAGCACCACGAGTAACCTTCAGCAGGGTAACAAAAGTGGCAGTGTTACCATTACGACCAATATACAGTTTCTCAGCATCAGCTTCTAACGTATAAGTCTCTACAACGGGATCATCGTCAACCAGACGGCCATTGATGAACTGCTGGGTAGTGAACAAAACGGTAGGTGTTGTTCCATCCAGCGTGAAGATATCAATAGCAGACTTCTTCGTATCATCTGCATTATTGAAGGCACCAGCAATCGTAACGACATCACCAACCTTGAAACCACCTTCTACAGTCAGCTCAGCATAATTGCCGTTGCATTCGCCTTCAGCGGTGTAGCTATTAGCAAACTTGATACCAGGAGTACTTGCAGTATTGGTCTTCAGCTTAACGTCTCCATAAACTGTCGTTCCCCCAAGAGTAATGCCATCTTTAGAGGTTGGGAAGTTAATAGAACCGCCAGGCTGGTCGCCGCCGGGCTGATCACCACCAATGGTAGATTCTTCACCACGAACAACCTTGAGTGTAGTCACGAAAGTTGCGGTATTACCATTACGGCCGATATACAACTTCTCAACGTCAGCAGTCAGAGTAAAAGTCTCGGCCACGGGATCATCGTCAACAAGACGACCATTGACGAACTGCTGAGTAGTGAATAAAACGGTAGGTGTTGTTCCGTCCAAAGTAAAGAGGTCTACTGCAGACTTCTTTGTGTCATCGGCATTATTGAAGGCACCGGCAATCGTAACGACATCACCAACCTTGAAACCACCTTCTACAGTCAGCTCAGCATAATTGCCGTTGCATTCGCCTTCAGCGGTGTAGCTATTAGCAAATTTGATACCAGGAGTACTCGCAGTATTAGTCTTGAGCTTCACAGCGTCAATCGTTGTTGTTCCACTAACTGCAATGCCAATCGTCTGGCTCTGCTGAAAGTCAATCAAAGTGTCTGCATTAGCACTCAGAGCCAAAGCAGCAACAGCAATAAGCGTAAAAATTTTCTTCATAAGCGTTATTTGTTTTAATTTGTTAGTAAATATTTCTTGGTCGTTTTGTCTGACAATGAGCCTTCTGAATTGGAGCAGTTTGCCCATAGTGACTGCAAATTTACGGGTTTTCCGCTAAACAACCAAATATTTACCCATATTAATACAAAAAACTCACGTAAAGGTTTGCGGGCTTTGTTACCAGTCGGAGAGTCGGGCTTTGGCTTCTATGCGGGTCTCCGTCTCGTCGTCAAGGGCCGGAAAGAAGTCCATTTTCGTCAAACGCTCTATCTCGCCGACGCTACGCACAGCATCGCTCATCAGCTGTTTCTTGCCCTCGTTGCGATAGACGAAGCCAATGGCTTTGGGCGTTCCCTTACGACAGAGCACCACCTTGAAGAAAGCATCAGGCACCCACACCTTGTTCCTGCCGATGGTTTTCTGCTGGCCAACAGCGGTAAACAGCGGACCGCAGACGATGTCGATGGCACCATATTTCCGAGCCCAGTCGCGACAGAGCATCTCCAGGTCGTTCCATTCATATTTGTTCAGACCATGGTTCTGCGGACAAATGTTCGTAAAGAGGAACGACTGCGTCATAGCCTGACTGTCCCACTTGTTGTCGCCTGCCGGACACATGTGGCCACGGTCGTAACGCGAATTATAGTAGTCGTCATCCGTCGCACGCTGACCCCTGGCGATATCCTCGTCTTCCGAGAACACCTCCTCATGGCGCTGGACAGAGCCGCGGGTATGGCTGTCCGTCAGGTGCCACGCCACCCAGTTGGGAGTCTTGGTGGAGCGATTATAAGAGGTAGTATAGCCACGCCTATGCAGAATCTGCTCAGGACGGTCGTTCAGCGGAGCCGGAATCTCGTATAGCCTGACAACCTTGGCTCGCTCCGACCGTTGGTCAGAGCGTGGCGCCGTTTGGGTAGCACTAAATAATCCGTCAGCGGTCTGTTCCGACTGCGCTTTCTGACTTTGCCCGTTGCACGACAACAGCACAACGGCCAAAGCACATATCCAAACGATGCTCTTAATTGTCTGTGACATGAATCTACACCTTATTATATTATAAGGGGCAGGCGTGCTGGCCTGCCCCTTATACATTAGTCAACTTTCTTGGCCAGCTTTTCGGCCTTCAGGCGAGCCTTCGAGGCTTTGACGGCGGCCTTGTCGGCAGCAACCTTCTTCTTCAGGTTACCGGGATCAGCAGCGGCCTTCTCGGCGAGCTTCTGGGCTTTCTCCTGAGCCTTCTCGGCATCCTTCTGAGCCTTGTTGGCCTTCTTTACGGCGTCGTTGTGCTTCTTAATCTCCTTCTCCTTCTTCTTAGCAGCCTTCTCAGCCTTCTTCTTGGCCTTCTCCTGCTTCTCGATAGCCTTCTGCTGCTCTTTGGCCAGCTTCTCGGCACGCTTCTGGGCTTCAATCGTTACTTGGTCGGGAACAGGAACTACATCCTGAGCCTGGGCGTTGCTCACCGAGCACCAACCCATCGTGGCCACGAGGGCCATCATTCCAAAAATCTTCTTCATAAGTTAATCAACAATTAAGTTTATTACTCTTCTTGCATGCAAAAGTACGAGAAAACTTCGTAACCACCAAATAATAAGAGCATTTTTTTCTTTCTCAGCCTTCAATACAAGCAAGACGAGGCGTATATTACCGACAAAACGACAGCACTTTCTGCCGTTTTGTCGGTTTCTATTCCTTCGGCACACAGTTTGTGCGGCAGTGGTCAGTATGAACAAATATAAAATATTTAGGAGGACAAAACTATGACATTAGACAAGTTTACCATCAAGGCGCAGGAGGCGGTGCAAGAAGCCGTCAATACCGCGCAGCGCAACGGGCAGCAGACCATAGAACCCATACACCTGCTGGCCGGCATTATGAATAAGGCCAAGGACGTCACCACGTTCTTGTTCCAGAAACTCGGCGTCAATGCCCAACAGATTGACCTGCTCATCAAGACCGAGCTGCAACACCTGCCGCGGGTAACGGGCGGCGAGCCCTATCTCAGCTCGGCTACCAACAGCGTCCTGTTGAAGGCGCAGGACTATGCCCACAAGATGGGCGACGAGTTTGTTTCCTGTGAGCCAATGTTATTGGCTCTCCTCACCGACGGTCAGACGGCTGGACGCATCCTCAAGGACGCCGGCATCACGGAGCGCGACCTCCGTGCCGCCATCCAGGAACTGCGCCAAGGACAGAAGGTGCAGTCGCAGAGTGCCGACGACAACTACCAGTCGCTGGGCAAGTATGCCAAGAATCTGGTTGACCTGGCCCGTCAGGGCAAGCTCGACCCCGTCATCGGCCGCGACGACGAGATTCGCCGCGTGTTGCAGATTCTGAGCCGTCGCACCAAGAACAATCCTATATTAATAGGTGAGCCAGGTACTGGTAAGACGGCCATCGTCGAAGGACTCGCCGGACGTATCGTCCGCGGCGACGTTCCCGAGAACCTGAAGGACAAGCAGCTCTTCTCGCTCGACATGGGTGCCCTGGTGGCTGGTGCCAAGTACAAGGGTGAATTCGAGGAGCGTCTGAAGTCGGTCATCAACGAGGTGACAAAGAGCGAAGGACGCATTATCCTCTTCATCGACGAGATTCACACGCTGGTCGGAGCCGGTGGCGGCGAGGGGGCTATGGACGCTGCCAACATCCTGAAGCCCGCTCTGGCACGTGGCGAATTGCGTGCCATCGGCGCCACCACGCTGAACGAGTACCAGAAGTACTTCGAGAAAGACAAGGCCTTGGAGCGTCGCTTCCAGACCGTCATGGTCGACGAACCCGACGAACTCTCTGCCATCAGCATCCTGCGCGGACTGAAGGAGCGTTACGAGAACCACCACAAGGTGCGCATCCAGGACGATGCCTGTATCGCCGCCGTCCAGCTCAGCGAGCGTTACATCTCAGAGCGCTTCCTGCCCGACAAGGCCATCGACCTCATGGATGAGGCAGCCGCCAAGCTGCGCATGGAGCGCGACAGCGTTCCAGAAGAACTGGACGAAATCACGCGCCGTCTGGCCCAGCTCGAGATTGAGCGCGAGAGCATCAAGCGCGAAACGGGCTCCGCCGGCAACGTGGGAAGCGGTTTGCCCGCTTCCGACAAGCTGGCCCAGCTCGACAAAGACATAGCAGAGTTGAAGGAACAGGAGTCACAGTTCCGTGCCAAGTGGGAGGGCGAGCGCCAGCTCATCAACCGCATCCAGCAGGACAAGCAGGAGATGGAGACCCTGCGCATAGAGGCCGAACGTGCTGAGCGCGAAGGCGACTACGGTCGCGTAGCCGAAATCCGCTACTCGAAGCTAAAGGCTCTTGAGGATGACATCGCGGCCATCCAGCGCCAGCTGGATCTTGCGTCTGCCGATTCCGTCGGCGGAAGAATGGTCCGCGAGGAGGTGACAGCCGACGACATCGCCGAAGTCGTCAGCCGCTGGACAGGCATCCCTGTCACCCGCATGCTGCAGAGCGAACGTGAAAAGCTGCTACACCTCGAAGAGGAGCTGCACCGCCGCGTTATCGGACAGGACGAAGCCATTGTGGCCGTCTCTGACGCCGTGCGCCGCTCGCGTGCCGGACTGCAGGATCCGAAGCGCCCCATCGCCTCCTTCATCTTCCTCGGCACCACGGGTGTCGGCAAGACGGAACTGGCCAAGGCCCTGGCCGAGTACCTGTTCAACGACGAGCAGATGATGACGCGTATCGACATGTCGGAATATCAGGAGAAGCATACCGTCTCCAGACTCATCGGTGCCCCTCCGGGCTACATCGGTTACGACGAGGGCGGTCAGCTGACGGAAGCTGTGCGCCGCAAACCCTACTCCGTACTCTTGTTCGACGAAATCGAAAAAGCACATCCAGACGTCTTCAACATCCTGTTGCAGGTCTTGGACGACGGACGCCTGACGGACAACAAGGGTCGCACG
>Ga0265298_10007397_pt1 | contig 13349 bp, 12 predicted proteins | sample AusTroGonzalo_MG_3_FD_193486 | JGI IMG/M metagenome (GOLD analysis project Ga0265298, IMG submission 193486) | Bovine rumen microbial communities from tropical cattle in Woodstock, Queensland, Australia - Gonzalo_01 | ecosystem: Host-associated > Mammals > Digestive system > Stomach > Rumen ...
CGGGCGGCATCGGCTTTGGCATTGACCGGATGTGTATGCTCCTGACCGATTCCGCGGCCATCCGCGATGTGCTCCTGTTCCCGACGATGAAATCGCTGGCGGCTGGAGACGCTGAAAAATAAGGATTTTAGTTTTTCTCCATTTGTGCTTTGTTCAGATTATTCGGTTATTTTTCTTCTTCGACGTTTTGTGGGTTGTCAGGAGTGTCCTTCTCAGGATTTATGCCGCCGACTTTCTGGCCGCAGCCGGGACAGATGAAACCGAGCAGCGCCTTTTTAGTAACACTATTTTTTAGTATCACCGGCTTCTGCAAAGCCGCTGGTTACTTTTCCGACCATATTTTTCATCTTAACCATTCCCCACAGCTCATTTCTCTGTTTGAGTTTCACTTTATTTGAGTTTCATCACGTTCCGGATCGAACGAGTCACAAAAAATTCGAGACACAAAACGAATCTGCCTGATCTTCCAGTGGATATTTTTCCGGCTTTCGTTGTCGAATCCGATTTTGAGTGTACTGATTTTTGAGTGTACACGTGTTCTGAACAAACTCGAACCACTGGGCATCTCTCGTGTTTGAGTTTCACTTTTTTTGAGTTTCATCAGCGTTTTTCCAAAGTGGTTTCGCCGTTTCGCCTATTCGCCGCCAATTCGCCAATTTCCAAATCCACCTGGCGAATAGACTTTCCTTATTTTTCAAGGCTTGGAGGCCCCAATTCGACAAATGCCTATTCGCCTATTCGCCAATTCGCCAAAATTCGGCGAATAGACTTTCCTTATTTTTCAAGGCCTGGAGGCGTCTATTCGCCTATTCGCCAATTCGCCGGCGAATTACCCCCCTGTCCGATACGAAAACTATCGCTTGCCCGGCATCGGGCTGTATGGTATGATAAAACCAGAAAAAAAGGCGCGGAAGCGCCATAAAATGCGGAGGCATTGCCATGAAAATTACTTTCCTGGGAGCTGCTCATCAGGTAACCGGAAGCTGTACCCTCGTGGAATGGTTGCCTGGCCGGTATCTGATTGTGGATTACGGCCTTGATCAGGGAGTGAATGAATTTGCGATGAAGGAACTTCCCGTTCCGGAATCAAAAATCGAGTATGTTTTCCTGACCCATGCGCATATTGATCATTCCGGAAAACTGCCCCTTCTGTATAAAAAAGGTTTCCGCGGCGTGATCTATGCGACGCCGGAAACGATCAGCCTGTGTGAAATCATGCTGGCGGACAGCGCCCATATTCAGGAAATGGACGCGGCGACGGAAACGAAAAAGAACCAGCGCAAAGGCGAGCCTGCCGTGGAACCGCTCTATTCCCTGAGGGATGCGGAAGCGGTGATGGCGTGCTTCCAGCCCTGCCCCTACGGCCAGCAGATGATGATTGACGAAGGCCTGTCTGTACGGTTTACCGATGCGGGGCACCTGCTGGGCTCCTCTTTTCTGGAGATGATGATGGAGGAAAACGGAAAGCAGGTGAAGATGGTCTTCTCCGGCGATGTCGGGAACACCAACCAGCCGATTATCCGGGATCCTTCTGTGGTGAAGGATGCGGATTACCTTCTGCTTGAATCCACGTACGGCATCAGGGACCATGACCAGGTGGCGGATCCGATTCCGGTCCTGGTGGAGATCCTGCGGAAGACCTTCTCCCGGCGCGGCACGGTCATTATTCCCTCCTTCGCGGTAGGGCGCACCCAGGAACTTCTGTATTTCTTCCGTAAAATCAAGCAGGAATCCCTGCTTCCTGATTTCCGTGATTTCCCGGTGTATGTGGACAGCCCGCTGGCGGAGAAAGCCACGGCGGTTTTCCTGCAGTGCAATATAGAATGCCTGGACGAAGATACGCAGCAAGTCCTGAAATCAGGGGAGAATCCGATCTGGTTTGAAGGCCTGCATACGGTTCTTTCCTCGGAGGAATCCAAGGCGCTGAATGGTAACAAGGAGCCCAAGGTCATTATTTCCTCCGGCGGCATGTGCGACGGCGGCCGGATCCGCCATCATTTGAAAAACGGAATCTGGGAGAAAAACAATACGGTTCTGTTCGCCGGTTACCAGGCGGTCGGAACTCTGGGTCGTGCGATTTTTGACGGAGCGGAATCTGTCTCGATCATGGGCGAAAAAATCAATGTCAACGCGGAAGTGCGCCTGCTTCCCGGCGTCTCCGGCCATGCGGACCGGAGCGGCCTGCTGCGCTGGCTTGATGGGTTTGAAAAAAAGCCGAAGCGCGTATTTATCAATCACGGAGATAATGAAGCCTGCGAAACCTTCGCGCGGACGGTGTCCGAAAAATTCAGTCTGCCGGCGGAGGCGCCCTGGTCCGGCGCCTGCTTTGACCTGCTCACGGATGAATGGATCGACCGGAGTGAGCCGGTTCCGCTGTATGAGAAGCAGGAGGCAGCCGGCGGCGGGGAAGTTTCTGAGGGAGGCAAGCGGAATAAGACCCTTTATTCCGAAGCGGTCGCCCTGGTACAGGAGCTGGGCCAGTATGTTCATTCCATGGAAGGGCATTCCAACCAGGAACTGGAGCAGATGGTGCACAGGCTGCGCAAGCTGCTTCCGTAAAGCCTGCTGAAACCGAAACAAAAATCCCTGCCGCGTGGTCCGGCAGGGAATTTTATTTGAGCGCAGGGGAAGGTGGTTTTATTTCCGAAGGCGCCGTATGGAAACAGCCAGCATGCCCGCCAGCCCGATCGCGGCGATGGCCAGCAGCAGCGTCAGGTCGAAGGTGTCCCCGGTTTTCGGAATCACAGCCGGGCGGGGCGTCGGCGCAGGCGTCGGGGAAGCCGGCGCTTCGGTGGGTTCCGGTTCATCCTTCTTCACCAGCCATTCGGAGAAGGAAATGGGGTAGTTCGCTTTCCAGTTCTCCTGGATATACTGGTAGATCAGCGGAATCAGGCGGAGCCGCTCCGCGTCGTAGGCTGCCAGGTATTCCTGGCTGCTGGCCGGGGACATTGGATAGCCGCTGCCGGTCATCGTCTGCCGGGTCAGAATGTCGGTCATCGGCACATCCGGATTCTTCATCATGTCGTAAACGGACATCATGATCCCGGTGCGCCCGATGCCGGCCAGGCAGTGGAAATGCAGCCAGGAGTTATTCATGTCGATGCCCTTGACGAAATGAATAAACATGTCGATGATTTCCGGCTCCGGGCAGGTTCTGTCAGGAATCGCAAGGCGAAGGTATCCGATGTTTTCATCTGTTTCCTTAACCATCTGCTCTTCGGTAATAAATCTGCTCACGCTGATGGTAGTGGTGGTAGGAGTGGTACCGGAACTGCCTGGCCTGCCGGGACGGCCGCTGCTGTAGGTGATTTCTTTGCCTGCCATGCCGGCAAGGATCGATTTTTCCTTTGCGATGACTTCCTTGGTTGACATCCCGATATTGACCCAGTTATGCTCGGCCTGCGCCGAAAAGGGGATGCCGCTGATTGCCTCACTGGTATCTTCGTTTGTTCCATAGACAAAACCGTGGGTTTCCTGCCGCAGGTCGATGACATAGATAGCTTTCCCGGGTGCATATGTTTTAATCCAGTCCACCATCCTGGCAAACTGGCTTGCAGTATACTCAGCACTGCCGGATATATATAATTGGTCAATGCCTTTTTTGTTGACATCCTCTTTCGAGGGAAGCCCGTATCTGCTGCTGCTCCGGTCACTGTAAGTATAATTCCCCGCGGGATTCCCTTCCTCCCCGATCAGAAACCGCATGTTCCCCGGGAACTCCGAGCCGGTACGGCTCATCGAATCCCTCCGGAAGTTCAGTTCGGAGGGGTCTTCGGCGAAGCAGGATGACCATACGGAGAAGGTCAGAATCAGCGTAAGCAGGAAAACAACCGCCGTTTTTCCGCCTGTTTTTTTCATCATGGATCTCTCCACCTCCGGCTGTCCTGTTTTTTTTCAAAGAAAAGAATACCACACAGCGCGTTCCCGGACAACCTTCATTGTTTGATTTTGGAAGAAGAATTTACAAAACAGGTTCATCATGATAAAATTGGAATAAAGATTTACGAATCGTGAAAGGAGAAACCAATGGCCAGGGAAAAGGTGGTTTATTCAGAGGAACAGCGCGCCGAAATGCTCGCGAAGGCGGAAGAGATTGGCGTGAAAGCCGCGGCGGATGCCTATGGTGTTCCGTGGCAGGTGATTGCCCAGATGAAGCGCAGGGCCGCTGAAGCCGCTGCGGGCGTATCGGCGGAGAAGAAGGCGGCGCAATCCCGTTCCGGGAAAAAGGCGCCCAAAGAAGCGAAGAAGCCTGCTGAAAAGAAGGAAAAGGAGCCGAAGGCTGCCGCCAAAGAGGAAGAGAATGCGCTGGCTGCGGAAAACGCTATTTTGAAGGAAAAGCTTGCCAAGCTGGAAGCCGAAGTGGCAAAACTGAAAAAGGCGATTGCGGAGTTGCTGTAAGGGTGTGTCTGCCGCGCCTGCCGTTTTTCGGCAGGCCTTTTTTGTGCCGCGGGGCAATCAGGGTCAGTCGTCTGCGAAGTGCTCCCGCGCGTGAAAGGCTTTGCAAATGGCATTATAGTCTCCGAAGACGGTCAGTTTATCGCCGACTTCAAATACGGTATCCGCGTGGGCTGGCATGGGTTTGCCGCCCTGGCGTTCAATCAGCATGACCATGATGCCGGTTTCCGCGCGCAGCCGGGTTTCGGCAAGGCTGAGCCCCTGGTATTCTTCCGGAATGTGGCGCAGCGTAACCTGGGCGATGGATTCCGAGCTGATGTTGTCGATCAGCATGACGGCGTTGAATGCTTCCTTCCGGTCAAAAGCGCGGTCTGCCAAACGGCGAAGCAGATTGTCGCCGATGGCGTGGATTTTCGGAACACGCATGAAGATAAAAATCAGGGCGGCGGTACCCAGCGGAATCAGGAAGCTGAGAAAATGGTATCCGACCTGGCTCAGCTTCATGGTTAAAAAAACGTTGATAAATGCGGTCACAATTGTAATATTGAATACATATCCGAAGAGCATGGTAACCCGTGCGAGGCGCCGCCGCCGGCGGGAGGACAGAACCATCTCGCTTTCCCTCGTGGTGAATCCCGTGCCGGTCAGCAGCGAAATCACCTGAAACCGGGCTTTTTCAACCGGTAGTCCTGTTAACCGGAAGAAAAAGGTAAACAGCTCGGTAATGACCCAGTATAAAAGGATGATAAAGGAAAAAAGCAACAGGGCGAGATAGATATTCATTTTTCTGTTCTCCTTTTGCCCGGGCAGCTGCGTTCATGTTATTCGTTGTCCTTTTTATCTTTGTTGTTTTCGTTGTCCTTCTTCAGGGTGGACCATGCAATGGAAATGCCGAAGCAGGCTGCAAACACCCAGTTGGACCATTGCTTGAATTGATCGACGAAGGGAACGCCTTTGATCAGGGAGCGGATGCCTGACATAGCCAGGATAAAAGCCGCAAAGGACGCGACGCCGTAGAGAATAGCCTTGGTGGTTTTGTTCATTTTCTTTTTCCTCCTTTGAAATATAGGTTCTTTACAGATTGAAATGCGATGTTTTTATGGGCCGTCATGGATGGCCTGAAGCATCCGGAGCACGATTCGGGAGGATTGGTTGGCGGCAAGGTCAACCAGATTCTCGTAGGATTCATGGGCTTTGCCGTCTGCTTTGTCGGACATGCAGCGGATGACGACGAAGGGGATGTCATAGTTGCGGCAGACCGCTGCGATGGCCGCCCCTTCCATCTCACAGGCAATGGCGTTAAAGTCGTCCTGCAGTTTCTTCACGTATGCTTCTGAAGCAATGAACTGGTCGCCGGAGGCGATAATTCCCTTGAAAACGTGCGCTTCACCCAGCTCGGCGGCTGCGGCGTCATAGGCAATGCTGACCAGGCCGGGATCACAGTCACAGTAATCCGCCTCTCCGTCGGTGCCGGCAAACCATTCGAAACCGTCTGCGGTAATCTGGCCAAAGTCATGCTGAATCAGCCGGGTGGCAATCACCTCATCCAGCACCTGCGTTTCGTCCCCCACGCCGCCCGCAACGCCGGTGAAAATGACTTCCGTAACAGGGTAACGGTTCAGCATCGCGGCCATTCCGGAGGCAGCCTGTACTTTTCCGACGCCGGCTTTGGCGACCACAACCGGAAGCCCGCAGAGGGTTCCAATATGGAAATCCACTTTTCCGACGGTTTCGATCCGCTCGATGTCCGCTTTCGACATGAGCAGGTCCACTTCGTTCTGCATCGCGGAAATGATGCCGATGCATTTCGGCTGGGCTGGAGCATCCGCGGCTGTCTCTCCGAAGGCGAAACCGCCGAATGTCAGCATCAGAACAAGAACAATGAACAAAGAAATCCATTTTCTGTGTAACATCATAGCACCCTGTCCTCCTGTTTCAATGGTTTCAGTTCTCAGTTTATTATTTTATCAGGTTTGCATTCTGGAAACAATACAATCTCCATGAGTATTTTTTTCACAGGAATTCATTTTGTGTTGTCTGTTTTTGATGCCGGAAAGCAAGTCGGGGTTCGCAGTTTTTTTTCCGTGATAGGAAAGCATGGCGGTGATAAGCTGTCTTTGTCGAAAGGCAAAAACCCGGTAAACGAAAAGACAGGCGCAGGATCCATGAAAGGATAGGCGGCTTTTCTTTTCCGGGTTTGCTTCCCGAAACGGGGAGAATGGAAATGTGCAGATCAGATTGGTATCGGGGAACGCGAAAGGTTCTTCGCAGGCGGTACGCAACGGCGCAGGGGCTGAAATGCTTGCTGTGTTCGGTTTTTCTGAGAGCGAAGGAAAAATGCGGCTGCCTGCCATAGGAAGCAGTGTCCGGCGAAAAAACCTGCTCCGCATGGATGATGTCCGGGAAAACGCCTTTCCGGACGCTGGCCTGAGAAGTGGATTGCTGTTCTCGCGGCGGTTGAAATACTGCCAGCATGGAAGAAAGGAGGAAGGAAAATGAAGCAGTATTCCGTGAAAAACAAATGCTTTCGTGATCATAGGAAAACCCGCTGTATCAATCCCCGTTGCGGAAAGTGGGTGGAACTGTATCGGGAGAAAAACTGTCCGGATGCGGTTTGCCCTCTTTGCGGCAGCAAGCAGCGCGCCATCGTTGAGCTGTGCAGCCTCAGGCCGGAAAACCTGGCAGCGTTTTCCCATCTGTTGCATGAGGCGCAGCCCGCTGTCAGTCTGTCAGAGTGTCGAAAGCAATGCAGAGGCATTTCGAAGGATAATCCATATCGCTTGCAGCTTGCCGGGCACCCGGAGCGGATCAATCCTTTGATTCAGAAGTGGAATCTGCTTGGCGGAACAGCTGTAGCCTGCCTTGCTCGGGAAACCAGCCGGCGGCCGATTGTGCTGCTGCATTCCTATAACCGCCGGCATGAAACCGAATATGCCAGCCTGCTGTATGAAGCCATTCAGAAATCGGATCATGCCTCGCTGACGTTCGGAGAGACAGTAGAGATTCTTCACAGGATAAACGGGGAAGAAAAGCCGGTCCGATTGTGCTTCGTCACCGATTTCGACCGGATTGATGCGTGGGTGGATGCCTGGAGAAAGCTGGGCGGTACAGCAGTGCGTTCCGGCGAATACCGGACGGTAAGCCGCCCTCCGATGGTTCGCTGTCGGAACACGTGGAATGAATTCGCATCCTTTTTTCCGTGATCCGGATGCTGAATGATGGTATGATCGCAGGCGTTGGGGAACCCCAAAAGGTTCCTGAACATCGATGAAGCCTGGCAGGAGGCTGGCTTCTCATCCGGAGGACGCTTATAACAGAGAAGGCGCGTCAGCAGCGAAGCACTCGAAGCAGAAATAAGGGATGAATCCCGGGAAACCGGTTGACAGGCCCAGCTGCGAGGCACTCTTTCCCCCGAGCACCGTAACCGTTCTGAAAGGAGGTGCGGTCGCCAATGGGCTAAGAAGATTTGCATTTCGAAACGGATGTCTGTCTGAAAAGAATGTGGCATCACCCTACTTTGCGTCTGTTACAGCTCTGTGACTTTCCCTCTGGATGGTGTCGTCCCGTGTACTGTGCGGAAAATATGGTGCCCAGGCGGTGGCCTTGAAACCGCAGCGCAGTCCGAGGTGGGACAACGAATCGCAGCGACAGACAGGCAAACGGCGGCTGGATTGGTTTGCAATGCTTTTTATGGCTGCTTCCCTGGCAGAACGGAACGGGATGCCGGGGAGGCTGAAGGCCGGACAGGGGCAGAGCAGAGCAGGCATCCGCAAGGTTACCCCTCCTGCTGTTTGTGCACATGGATTGTGCAAAAAAATCCCGAAACGGGGAGAACGGCCTGGGAACAGGCGCATCAGGGCATGAGGAACGGGAAAGGTTCTTCGCGGAAAGAGGCGGCAGCACAGCAGGTTGAAATACCTACTGGCGCTGTGCGGACACCGGCAAGGTTCGCGGCTTCTGTCCGAATCGGACGGTGCGTAGTCATGGCGTAATTGCGCAGCGTTTGAGATGCCATGCTGGAGGAAACGCCTCCTTGCCGGCAGCTGGTGAAGATGGGACAGGTTGTTCTCGCGGCAGCTGAAATGCTGCCAGCCTGCAGGAAAGGAGGAAAAGCAATGGAAAAAGAGTTGCGTGAAGACTGTGCCGATCTGCTTTACCGGTCTGCGACCACCAATGGTGCAATGGCCTTCTCTTCAACCGCTGACAAATGCCTGGATCTCTTTTTTATCGCCGGTGCAATGCGTTATCATGATATGAACCGGATCAATATGAAATTTGTGGAAGCCTACCGGGAAAACCCGGAGCTGGCCATGAAGCTGCTGTTCTACATTCGTGATATCCGCGGTGGCATCGGAGAACGGGATATTTTTCGCAGCCTGATTCGTACGGTGGCCAAAAAATGGCCCGAATCCGTTGTGAAAAATGTTCGCTGGATTGCTGAATACGGCAGATGGGATGATCTGATCTGCCTGTTGGGAACCAGGGCGGAAAAAGAAGTCGTCCGGACGATTCAGGCGCAGCTGGCAGCGGATCAGGAAGCGCTGGAACGCCGCAGGCAGGGTGATTTGTCAGCCCATATTTCCCTGTGCGCCAAATGGATGCCGTCATCAAACACGTCCAGCGCCCGTACGCGCGGAAACGCGAAAGTGCTGATGAAGCTTCTGAAACTGAATGAAAAACAGTACCGGTCCATGCTGACATCGCTCCGGGCCGCGATCAGCCTGACGGAGCATTATGTGACCCGCCGGCAGTTTGACCGGATCAATTATGACCACGTCCCTTCTCAGGCGATGCTTCGCTATGACAGCCTTTTTTCGCAGGCCGACAGGGAGCGCTATGAGGCGTTCATGCGGGGAGTTCGCGGCGGCTACCGGCAAATGCAGGCCGCAACCCTGACGCCGGATCAGATTGTGAGGCGCACCGGCTGGTTTAACTTTGAGATCAGAAACTATAATCACTGCCAGGGTGGGCGGGGCATTGCGCCGTGGTATAGCATAACCGGTCCTCAGGGAGAACTCAAAGATATCCTGTGCGGACGCAGGCATCAGTGGGCCAGATTTATTCCCGTCAGGGCCGTCCGCCGCCCGAATAGCGAATTGTTCTTCAGGATCTGCTTCCGGGAGGGGAATGCGGCGCAGCGAAGCCGCAAGTGGAAGGCTTACTTTTATAACCTTTGGCATGCGGCAGAATGTATGCCCATGCGGCGGGTTGAATATATCGGGATGTATGATGAGAAGCATCCGGAAAAATGGAAACATCCCTTCAGCCCTGATAGTCCCGGTTATGTGATGAATTTCAGTTTTTCCAGCCAGCATGCAGTGTACCGCGTTTGCGGGCGGTTTGCCGGCCCGAAGCATGAATTCAGGCAGAAACAGTGCCGGGCATCCTGCCGGATAAATCATACGGAGGAATTCTGGAAATCGCTTCCCGGTTCCGTCGGTATGGAGAACGCCATCAGTATCATTGATACATCCGAGTCCATGATGGCCTATGGGGCACATACGCTGGCGGACTCACTGGGCCTGTTTTATGCTGAACATGCCGGGGGTGCGTTCCACAACAAATTCATCACCTTCAGCGAGAAGCCGAAAATGATGAAAATCCGTGGCAATCAGCTGTGGCAGAAACTGGAAAGTATCCATAATGCCAGTTGGGGCGGAACGACCAATTTGGAGGCAGTGTACAGAATGCTGCTGAGGATGGCAGTCCGTACCGGTGCGGGGCAGGATGTAATGCCCTCTGCTGTTGTGATTTACTCGGATATGGAATTCAACCGTTCTGTCACGAATCCGTACGGCAATCTGTACGAGGACTGCCGTGAAGCCTTTGAGGAAGCCGGCTATGAAATGCCCGCGGTGGTGTTCCATAATGTGAACAGCCTGCAGATGCAGGCTCCGGTGCTTTCCGATGAAATGGGGACGGCGCTCTCCAGTGGCCGAACCACGCATCATATGAAGCACCGGTATTCCCGATCCACAACTCCGCTGCAGCATATGCTGGAAGTGCTGATGAGTGACCGCTATGCTCCGATCCATGCCTGAGAAAGCCTGATTCGGAAGTTGCCCGATACGGCAAAACACCCTATAATAACAGGTGCGGATTCATACTGCACCTCTTGTTTCCGTGCAGGGAAAGAAGGCTTCCATGGCGTATTACGAGCTGATCAAGAATTTTAGCCGCATCCGTGATTACATGCGGGAATTCTATCTCTATGGGTTTAAGAGCCGGAATGAATATACAAAGAAGAGTGCCCGCTCATATGATGATGAACGGCGGCGCGTGGAAAGCTGGCTCGGAGATTATATGTCTTTCAGACAGACGCCGGAAGGGAAGAACGTATTTCTCTCCATTGACAGCCGGATTTCTCAGCATAATCCGTTATATGCGGCCTGGAAAACGAAGAGCTTTACAGACGGGGATATCACGCTGCATTTTATCATTTTTGATATTCTGCACGATCCGGAGACTACCCTCACGCTGAGCGAACTGAACGGCAGAATCGATGAATATTTGTCCGGATTCCGGGAGCCAAAGGTGTTTGACGAATCCACGATCCGAAAAAAGCTGAAGGAATATGCGGACGAGGGGTTGATCGTTTGCGAAAAGCGCGGAAAAAAGCAGTATTACAGGCGTGCGGATTGTTCGCATTTGCCTGATACGGATGTGTTGGATTTCTTCTCGGAAGCCGCTCCCTGCGGGGTGGTTGGTTCATTCCTCCTGGATAAGGGAAACCCGCATACGGACCACTTCGCATTTAAGCATCATTACATCACCGCCGCGATGGACAGCGAAATTATCTGTTCGCTTTTTTCTGCAATGGCGGAAAAAAGGTCTGTTACGATGCAGGCCATCCCGCGCCGGAGTGACCGGATGGCTGAAACGCAGGTGGTTCCGCTGCGCATCAGGGTCAGCGTTCAAAACGGAAGGCAGTATCTGCTGGCCTATGTGCCCCACATCGATATGATTGCGTCGTTCAGAACAGACAGGATTATTTCGGTGAAGCCGGGTGAACCATGCGCGGAGTTTGAGCAGCATCGTTTGGAACTGGACCGGATGCTGCCGCACATCTGGGGAGTCAGCATGCCCGCTTCGATGGATCAGCCGTTGGAACATCTTGCGTTTACTGTGGAATACACAGATCAGGAGGCATTTATCCATCAGCGGCTGGAAAGGGAAAAACGGTGCGGGAAGGTTGAAAGGATCAGCGAAAACAGCAGCTGTTTCAGTGTTGATGTTTATGATGCTTTGGAATTGCTGCCGTGGGTCAGGACATTTATCTGCCGGATCAGTCGATTTGAATGTTCAAACAGGGAAACGGAAGCGCGGTTCCGGGATGATTTGCGGCGAATGGATCAGATGTATGGGCTGGAAGGCGGTGAAGAGGAATGATCTTCAGCGAGTTGTACAGTGCATATTATAATGCGGTGGCCCGCATTCTGAAAGCGGCCTGTTCGCATCCCCTTTCAAAAGCGGAGCTGCGGGATATTGTTGAAAGGGAAGCCTTTGGTGAAAGCCTCCTGACGATAGAACCGGCGATGCTGGGGGAACGGTGGCAGCTTCTCAATGCGGATGGAACAACGCCAATCCGGTTTGAGCCAACGATGCCGCTGACGTTGCTGCAGAGAAAATGGCTGAAAGCCATTGCCCTCGATCCTCGCATCCGGCTTTTTTCGGATGAGGTCTGGGAGGATCCGGACGTGGAGCCTTTGTTCCGGCAGGAAGATATGGATGTCTTTGACCGTTGTTCGGATGGCGATCCCTTCGATGATGAGCATTATATTCAATGCTTCAGAATGGTGCTGTCCGCGATCAGGGAAAAAAGCCCCCTGTGGATTGAAGCGGCAAGCCCGAAGGGTTATGTAAACCATTATGTTCTGACGCCGCAGCGTCTGGAATACTCTGAAAAAGACGACAAATTCAGGCTGGTCGGGCATGACGGCCGCCATCAGTTTGTGAACCTGGCCAGGATAACCGCGTGCAAACGGTATAGCGGAAAGGTCCGTTACCCGGAGGAACTGCCTGTCCAGCCGCTGAAACGGGTTGTGGAGTTGGAGCTGCTGAACGAACGGAACGCTTTGGAACGGGTGCTGATGCATTTTGCCCATTTTGAAAAACGGGCGGAGAAACAGGATGATCTGCATTACCGAATCCTGGTCACATACAATGAGGAAGATGAAACAGAAATGCTTATCCGGATTCTTTCCTTCGGCCCTGTGGTCAAAGTCAGATCCCCGGAAGATTTTGTGATGAAAATAAGGGACAGGCTGATAAAGCAAAAAAGGTTCCAAAGCAGTATGGGTTCATCAGCCTGAACAGGTTGTTATTCTTTGCTTCTGTGCGGAAATGCGGCGCTAATTTTTGACCGTGGCGCGCAGCAGGACGCAGCGGCGGTCCAGCGGCCGGATGGAAAACCGCTGGATGCTTCCTGGAATGATAAACGTCTCCGCGTAGTGAACCGTAAACGGAGGAAACAAATCCTCCGGCGAAGTGATCACCGCGCCCTCCCCCTCGACAATATTGCACATGCTGACGCTGTCGTCCGCTTCAATGGTGATTTCCCCGGACAGGGTGTATCGCCTGGTTTCGATGAATTCCCGGGGGTGCAGGCCCGTCCTTTCGACCGTGCCGGCATCGTTCTTCTCGATTATGGATACGCGGTTCAGAAGGTTTTCGCGCACCCATCCGGTGGTCCTGTTCCAGTCAATGGTGTGCTTGCCGTGGCCGATATGGACCGGGCGGGGCCTGCCGTCCAGCCCGAGCCTGTTCCAGTCCCATAGCTTGAAGGTGAAGATATAAGGCGTCGCGCTGATCTCCAGAACGACGGTGTTTTTTCCGGAACAGTGAACGGTGCCGGCCGGAATCAGGCAGTGGTCGTGCTTCCGGACAGGGAAGGCGTTGACGTATTGTTCGGCCGGGAAGGGTTCGCCGGTCTCCTGCGCCCGCTCCAGGTCCCG
>Ga0265298_10007398_pt1 | contig 13349 bp, 12 predicted proteins | sample AusTroGonzalo_MG_3_FD_193486 | JGI IMG/M metagenome (GOLD analysis project Ga0265298, IMG submission 193486) | Bovine rumen microbial communities from tropical cattle in Woodstock, Queensland, Australia - Gonzalo_01 | ecosystem: Host-associated > Mammals > Digestive system > Stomach > Rumen ...
CTTCGAGCCAAAGCAGGATAAGGCTTCGGTCGATGAGGTCGAGGCGTGAGATGCGATCGTAAAGTTCGCGGATTTGCTGCGTTTTGGGGTCATCGGCCTCGTAAGGGTCGATGTCGACCGTCAGCGGCACGGTCTCGATGCGTCGGCGTTCCTTCTTGTCTTGGTTGATGGCCGTGTTGAGCGCGACGCGATAAATCCATGTCTGCGCGGTGCTGCGACCCTCGTAGTTGTCGAAGCCGTTCCAAAGTCGAATCAGGATTTCCTGAAACAGGTCATCGATCTCGGCTTTGTTGTGCGAGAACATGTAGCACACCGTGTAGATGGTCCGCTTGTGCTGCCGCACCAAAAGTTCAAACTGATGTTCTTTGTCGTTGTTCATAATGCGTTTTCCGTTGCAACGTTCATCATGTTAGACAGCAAAAGTATAGTTTTATTACAAGGAAATCTCATTTCGTTAAAGAAATGCCGCTCAAAAGCCACTTTCCTACTCCGTTAAAACCACACCTTATAAGAGAACGACGGTATAATCGGGAAGAAACTCCGCTGCCAAAGCGTTTGTGGCTCCTCTGGGTACTGGTTCCAATACAATGGATCGCCTTTGATGTCGCCATAGTAGTAATAGTACGGATTCTGTCGGCAATACACGTTGTAGATTGAGAATGTCCATTCGGCTTTGCGACCTTTCTCGGTCTTGGTCTTGAACTTTGCGGCCAAGTCAAGGCGATGGTAATCGCGCATCCTGTCGCTGTTGCGCTCGCCGTAGATTTTGGCTTTCTCGAAATACACATCACCTTCAGGAGAAATCACTGGCGTATTCTGTACCCCAATGACGGGCGTGAAGGGCAGTCCGGTCTGGTAAGTCCATAAGGCACTCAACGACCAACGCTCCGTAAGCTGATAGTTCACGTTCATGTTGATGGAATGCGGGCGATCGTACTCAAACACATATTCTTTGCCGTTATTGATATGGTCAAATTGGCGCGTGGTATGTGAGTAAGTGTAGCCTACATAGCCGTCCAAACGGTTGAAGTTGAAGCGGGTCATCATCTCGAGGCCATATGACTTGCCTTGACCGCCCGCTTCCACTTTGCTGCGCCAGTCAGAGTCGCCGAGGAGGGTGCTGTAGCCTTCACGGTAGGTGGCCAAGTCGCGGAGCAACTTGTAGTAGGCATCCAATTCCACGCTGATGTGACCTTCGTAAAAGTCGCGCTGCCAGCCCACCGAGGCTTGGTCGGAGGTGGCGGGCTTGATGCGGGCATCGGCAGGAATCCAGACCTCGTTGTTCATAATGGAGCCGGGAGTCATCATCAGGTGGGCGTTCTGCGTGACGCGCATCGCGGTCAGGTTGATGGTACTTCCTCCAATGGTAAAGTTGAGGTTCATCCTTGGCTCCCAAGCGAAGTGATGGTAACCGCTATTCAGGAAACTATTGGCTCTCAAGCCCACGGAACCGTTGAACCAAGCGCCGAATTTCAGCTTGTTGTCCAAATAAAGCGAATTGTCGAACACGCTTGAAACATCGGGCAGACTGGCATCAGAGAAGCTGCTGGTGAAGTGGTTGGGGCGATAGTTGAGGTAGGAGCTTTGCAAGCCATATTCCAAGGTGTAGGCATTGCTGACAAAGAGCTTCCAGTCGGAGCGGAGCGAGAGGTCGCTGACGCGCGAGGATGCCTTGATGAAGAAGTCTGTCGTGTCAAAGCTATGTTCCAAATAGGCTTTCGTGTTGTTCTTGAGGCGGTATTGCGTGAACGACAAGGTGTTGGCCATAAACAGCCGTGAGTTGACAGCGCTGTTCCATTGGCCCGAAACGAGCAGGTTGCCCCAAATGCTGCCGATGCTGTTGCGCTCGATTTCGCCGTTTTCCTTCTTGTTTTTCCAAATTCTCATGTAGTCGTCACCCTCGTACACATTGAAGGCATAGCTGTTTTTGGCATCGGGAGCCCATGTGTATTTGGCATTAATGTCGTGGAAGCCGTAGGCCATATTGTAGTCTTGCCCGCCCTCTCCTTGGCTGATTTTGCTTGCAATGTAAAGTAGCGCTTCGGTCAAGGTCTTGCGGCCTGTAACGATGAAGCTGGAGTTTTTCAGTCCGCCAGGGCCTTCCACGGCAAAGGCCAAGTCGGTGAGGCCTGCGCTGAGCGAGCCTTTCAGCTTGGTGGGGTCGCCTTTCTTGGAAGTGAGGTCAACGATGGAGGAAAGCTTACCGCCATAACGGGCTGGGAAGCCACCTTTGTAGATGTCCATCGTGTTGATCATCTCGGAATTGAACACCGACATAAAGCCACCGAGGTGGTTGACATAGATGAGCGGCACATTGTCGAGCATATAGAGATTTTCTCCGGGATTGCCGCCGCGCACAATCATCAGGCTGGAGGCTTCGGTGGCTGCTTCGATGCCTGGCAACTGTTGCGCCGCCTTGATGATGTCGGGGCGACTGCCCAAAGTCGGGATTTGGTCTATGCTTTTGGCATTGAGGGTCAGCGTGTTGAAGGTCTTGCGCTCGATGCGGGTGGCGTTGACTTCGACGGATTGCAGGGTTTCGGTCAAAGGTTTCAGGCGGATTTGCAGGGGCTTGTCGGTCTGGTCCACCTTAAGGCAGGTTTCTTCATAGCCTATGCACGAGATGCAAAGCGTGGCAGGCAGCTCCGTGGCGAGATTGAAATAGCCTTTTTGGTCGGTGGCCACACCTTTTGAGCGGTCTTGCAGATACACATTGGCGCCGATGATGCGCTCGCCGTCGTTAGCATCGCTAATGAAGCCTGAAATATGAACTTGTTGGGCTTGGGCCAAGAGGGAAGCGAAAAGGCAAATCAAGAGCAAGGTCTTCTTCATAGCGCATCAGTTTTTGGGGTTGTAGAATAGGGTGTCGCAAGTCATAGGGGCGATGGCGGCAAACACACCACGACCGTGCTCCACATTGCTGTAGAGGTTGAGCGGTGTGATGACGCCAAGGAAGAGGTTGGTGTAGGCATCAGGCTCATCGAAGGCGTTTTGGCTTTTCATGTATTGGTAAGCCGATTCCGAGAGGCCGTGCATCCTGACAACGACAACTCCCGTCTTAACCATATTGCCAGAATGATTGCCGCCCCAGCCGTGACTGGTGAATAATGCATTCACTTTGAGGGTGTAGCTCGTGTCGGCGATGATTTCGTTGCTAAACAGCAAAAGGCCGGAGCCTTCATTGAGCAAAACGGGGTCATCCGTATTGTTGGATGATGTGGTGAGGGTGCCACTTTGCGTGGAATAGCCCGTAGTAACGCCATTTTGTATGTAGTAATCTATGAATTTAGTGTAGATGTTGGTGTTGTAATATAAACGCTTGTTCGGATCGGTTTTGAAGGTGACCATAATGGCAGGACAAGCATTGCCTTCCTCATCTACGGTGGCGTTTTCCATGACATCCACGCCCGTCACCACGGGCTTCTCAGGCATCTCGGTTTGGGCAAAGAGGGTGTCGTAGCCTGGAATGATGACCTTGCAGGCATATTCGTGCAAGGCCTCGGCGGTGGTTTCACCAACATAAAGGCCATCGCCCTCGTGTTGTAGCCTCTCGGCGAACTGCCCATCCACATAAAGCAACACTTCGGCATTGGTGCAAGCAGAGGGATGCACCGAGTCAAGGCCTTGTGCAAAAGTGACCTGAGCCCACACGGGCTGGCCTTCCTGCAACACTGCGTTTAAAGTAGGTTGAGAGTCAAAATCAGGTCGCTCGTAGTCGCTGACCTGCTTGCGGCAGCCAGTGAAGGCTATCGCAGCGAAAAGAAAAAGAAGAAGTTGTTTTTTCATATTAAAACCGGATGTTAAGGCCAAAGCAGTTCATCGCTTTGATTTTTTCTTCATTGTCTTGAAACTTCGTATTTACATTATCGTAGTCCCTTTCATAGAACAAGCCAAAATGCCTTGAAAGATTCATCACTATACCTATCCCCGCGCCATAAAGGAATTGGTGTTTACTCGACCAATAATCTGAAGTATAGGAAAACGCTCCCATGTATCCCTCAAGATAAACATCAATGATTCTAAAGTTTGGGAACAGCAAGGGAATCGGATGGAATTCGGCATCGACACCATATTTCCAAAACAAGTCACGGCATTCACCATCAAATAAAATGGTATTATTATCTTCATAATAGGTCATTCCGTAATTGTATGTTCCTCCATTCACAAAAACCCCAGCATTAATCCACTTGGCAAAAAAACGATTCAACTTCAAGCCAATACAAGGATAATTGGCATCAAGTGCTTTATCGTATTGCTTACCATAATATGTCTTTATGTTCCAAGGTGCCTGGAGGGCTTGGCTGTTTTGGGAGAAGAGCATATTATATCCCAACAGCAAGACGATGATGATTAAGGCTTTTCGTAGTTTCATTGTAATGTGGATATGTAGCTATTGTTGCCATTTCTTTGGCCCAGGGAATCGAACGTTGAAACCCCAGCGGTGGATGGACTTTGGTTTTTGTGAGTCATAATACCCTTCCTTGTTCAGGTTATCGAATGCATATTCATAGAAAAGGCCGAAATATCTTGAAGGATTGACGGCCACGCCCACACTACCGCCAATAAGGAAATCGTTGTAGAAACGGTCGGTAATATCATTAAGATCAGGGTCTTGGTAGTCGGGTATATAACGGTCTGCAATGGTTCTCATGCCCAATTCGCCACGGCAATAAATGTCGATGAAGTAAAAGTTCGGCAGCCAAAGGGACAAAGGATGTAGTTCTGCGTCAATGCCATAATGATAGTAACGCTCAATATTTGTCCCGTCAAAAACAACAGGATGATAAGTGGTATCCGCGCCATGAATGCTATATCCACCACCGACCGTCATCAAACTTTCATGGGTGCCGAAACTACCAAAGACACCCAACACGCACCAATTGGTAATGCCATAGCCCACGCCGACACGGAAGTCGGGATAGTCGTGAGACGGGTGTTTTTGTTGTAATCTGGAATAACTCACATTAATTTTGAAGTTGCCCTTGTTGAAAGGCTTCAACGAGGTGAAAGGCAGGTTGGTTTGGGCGAAGGCTATGCAAGGCAAGAACAGGAGAGCCAGCAGATAAATATGTTTTCTCATGGTATGTGTTGTATTACTCGATAGTTTTCGGTTTGTTATAGGGAAACAACGGTCCTGCTGTATTTATTGTTGTTTTTGCCATTTTTTCGGTCCGGGGAATCGAACATTGAGGCCGAAACGATGGATGGCTTTGGCCTTCATTTCATCTGTTTTGGGATCGTATTCTTTATTCAGGTTGTCGCAGGCCAGTTCATAAAAGATGCCGAAATACTTCGACGGGTTGACTGCCACGCCAACACTACCGCCGTAAAGAAAGTTGTTACGGACAGGTTCGGCCGAAGGACCATCGTAATCAGGATTATACTGCTCCTTTACAGTCCTCATACCCAATTCTCCACGGCAGTAAACGTCGATGAAATAAAAGTTTGGCAGCAATAGTGTCAGAGGATGCAGTTCCGCATTGAGACCGTAATGATAGTAACGCTCAATCATTTTCCCATCAAAAAGAACAGGATGGTAGGTTGTATCTGCGTCTTGAACACTATAACCACCACCTATCTTAACCAAACTTTCATGGGTGCCGAAACTGCCGAAGACGCCCACCACACACCAATCGGTAATGCCATAACCTATGCCAACACGAAAGTCGGGATAGTCTGAAAAAAGGTATTTTTGCATCATACGCGAATAACTCGCGTCGATTTTGAAATTGCCCTTGTTTAAAGGCTTCAATGAGGTGAAAGGCATCTTGCTTTGCGCGAAAGCCGTGCAGGACAATAGCAGCAAGGCCAGCAGATAAAAGCTTTTTCTCATGACGGTTGTTTAGAGTTTTGTTGGTTGTTAATACTGTTCTGTTGTATAACGTCACGTTCAAAAACTTATTATAGTTTCGCTCTTGCCCGACCGTCATTCAACCACAACCAACCGCACATCGCTTTTGATCAAGCCTTGCTCCATCAGCAGAAACACCCTCTTCGTCTTGTCTGAATTATAGCTTTGGGCGGCGATTACTTTGCAGAACGCACAGCCCTGACAGAGAAACCACAACAGCGTCTATAAAAGTCGCTGGTAAAAGCGCCATTCGTGGTGACAATGAAATAATTCGCATAGACTGAGTCGTCAGCACAAAGCGAATTCGACCAATAATAGCCGCATTCCCCAAGTTCAGTATGACCGCGTATGTCGAAATAGCCACCGGCGGGCAGGAAGAGGCTCTGTCCATTCCCATGGAAGACCAGCCCCCACACCTCGTTTTGTGTTACCAATTCGTAGGTCGTGTTGTTGATCAGCTCTTCCCATTGCTCCAAATCGGGCGTACGCCAGTCGCTTCCCCAGTTTACGGTGGCCGCGTCATCATCGGGCTGTAATACGGTCAGGTCATCGGTGAAGCCGTTGTAGCCGAAGGTCGCCACGTTGCAGTATTTGGTGAGGGTTTCTATCAGCCCCTTGCAGTATCGGTAAGTATTCCAATAATAATGGTCTTTTGGGCTGGTTTCGGCCCAAGCATAATAATCCCCATAGCCTTCAGGTGTGTCTGCTCCCACATTGCAGGTGGCCCACAGCGTGCCGCTCGGCAGCCCAAGGTCGACACTCTCCATGACTGGTGTTGTGCCGCCTCCATTGTTACCTCCTCCGTTATCTCCCCCGCTGTTGTCGCCGCCATTGTTCGGCTCATCGGGTTTCGTGCAGCCTGCTGCAAAAACCATCATCAGCGCAAGCAGGGTGTAAAGTCTTGTTGCTTTCATTTTTTATATTTTTTCAGTAAGTCCTCCATTTGCTTTCGGTAAGTCTCGTCTTTCAGCGGATTGCTCTCGCGGTTCGCCGTGGCCACGTATGCCAGGTTGTTGTATTTGCTGTCGACGATGATGAGGCCGCATTTGCTCATGTCTTTATAAGGTACGGTGTACATGGTTCCCATAGTAAGCACCCCGATTAGCACACCTTTCCCGATTTCTCCAGCATAGTTGCCTCCGGTTCTGGTGAAGCCCCAGTTATAAGCCAACAAGCCGAAGCGCTCGTTCCGAGCCTCAAGGATAGAATCGATGACTGGCGGAATCGGGATGTCCTTTGCCTTGACGTTGTTTTCGAGATAGTTCATCAACATGTAAATTTCATACTGAACCTTGTTGTTGACAACGGTGTCCTCTATGACGATGTGCCCTTTGACAGGCAAAGTTTTGCTTCGTGACAATTCTTTCTCAAAAAGCGTTTTGGCGACTTCCGTAAGCGAGTCACTGTAGGTGATATTGTTGCCCTTCTCGATGATCCCGACATAATTCAGTGGTTCAAATTGTTGCACTTGTCGAATGTCGGCATGTGTCAACGAGGAAACAAAACCTCTGTTGGCAGTGCAAGATGCAAAGAATCCGACAAAGAGAAATGATGCAACGATGATTAAAAGTGTCTTTTTCATTAGCGTTTGGTTTTCATTGGCAAAAGTAAGCAAAATCATATCTAAAACCCTACAATTATATCAGCATACTGACTCCATCCCCAGGCGGATTTATAGGCGTCCACACTTGTTGATGGCACCTTGATTTCTTGCAAAGGACAGCCTAAAAACGGGTTGTCACTGGCCTGGGGAGGATAATTGGTTACGGGTGGCGTGGTCGCATGGCAGGTCACTGACGTCAAGGACGTGCAGTCCCTGAAAGCATAATCCGTCAATTCCACCAGAGTTTCAGGTAGTTCAATCGATTGCAGATTGGTGCAATTGCCGAAAGAAGTCCTGTTGATATGTTTCATGGCCGGCATATTGATTTCTTTCAGGTTTTCGCAAGAAGTAAACGCCCCAGAAGCCAAAGAATACACCGAAGGCATCTCGACCGATGTCAGGTTCTTGCAAAAGGCGAACGCCATAAGGCCAATGGTCTCAACGGAATTGGGAACGTTGATTGAAGCCAAACTCTCGCAACCTTGGAATGTATAGTTATAAATCGTTTTCATTCCTTCAGGAAGGGTGATGGAAGTGAGTTTCTTGCATCCATAAAAAGCAGCATCATCGATTTCCTCGATATGGGAAGGCATCTTAACCCTCACTAACTCACTACATTCCGCAAACGCGCCGCCATAAATATATTTGTTGACCGTTTCTGGAATTTCGACGGATGTCAGACCTTCGCAAGCATTGAACGCACCTCCACTAATGCCTACAACACGATAGGTTTGTCCGAAATGCGTAAACTCTTCAGGAATAACGACATCCCCTTCATATTTCCAATCTGATTCATCTTCGAAATAAAACATGTTGGCGTATGTCACCTCGGCTTCCGTTGCCGAAATGATACGGAAAAACATTCTTGTTGCGTCTTCGAAAGTGGCTTCCACAATAATACGCCCGTTGTTGGTCACTTCCTTAGTGGAAACGATTTTGAGGGTTTTATTCTCGTCTTGTTTTACACATCCTGTAACGACCAAGGCAAGCAATAGAAGCATAATACCCGTTATTGTTCTCATCTTTTTCATATTCAATGTTTTATGTGGTTAAAATCCAGTGATAATGTCGGCATAGCGCGACCAAACATAGTCGTTCTTGTAAGCTTCAACACTTTGCATAGGCACATAGATGGTTTCGAGCGAGTCGCTTAAAAACAAAGGACCTTCATAAATTATACCATACGGAGATTTTGCTGGTGGTGTCATGGGGCGACAAGTCAAGGACTTCAGTGCGGAATGCATGAACACTTCCATGCCGATGGATTCAACTGATTCTGGAATCTCGAAGGTGGTAAGGGAAGGACATTCGCCAAAAGCCCAGTCGCCTATCCACACGATTGTATTGGGCAGTTTCACGGTGCTCAGGTGTTCGCAACCTGCAAAGCAACTGTGCATGATTTCCGTCATTGAATTAGGCACTTCTACAGAAGTCAGACCTGTTCTGTCGAAGGCTGCATAGCCAATGTAAGTCAAAGAGTTGGGAAGATTGATGGAAACCAATTCGTCGCAGCTGTAAAATGCCTGGTCACCGATACGGGTGATAGTATTGGGCAATTCCACTTCGGTCACAAAACTGGCATAATAGAGACTATGCCCATCAAAGAAATAGCCAAAGGCATGGTCGCCAATGCCCACAACGGTGTAGTCTTTCCCAGAATGGGAAAACTTTTCGGGAATGGTTACTTTGCCCCGATAGATCCACCCTGCCGATTCATGCTCATAGTTGTAGAAGTCGTAGTAACTGACCACCTCGGCAGTGGTTTCGTCGAGCAGTCGGAAATACATTCTTGTGCTGTCGGAGTACAAGGCCTCGACAATCGTCCCATCGGCATTTTCGACTTCCGTCGTGGAAACGAGCGAGATAACCACTGGCTCTTCTGGCTTCTTTTTGTCGCATCCTGAAAATGCAGTCAGGAGCAACAAAACGAATGCAAATAGGTTTGTTTTCTTCAAGATTTTCATGGTTTTATAACTTTATGATTTTATCCAAAAAAAGGTTTCCGTCGTTCATTGTGACCCGAATCGAGTAGATGCCCGCAGGCAAACCACTTACATTGATTTCGTTGCTGCCTTGAACAGTTTTCACCAGCTGTCCGAGGGCGTTGTAAACCTGCACCTCGGCGAGTTCGATGCCTTTGATAAAGACGTTTTCCATGGCGGGATTGGGATAGACAGAAACCTGTTCTGCGGCTGTTTCCTCCACATCATCCCAACACTCGCCGTCTGTCCAAACGAGGTTGTCATCCTCAAAATAGCACTGCAAATAAGCAAAACCACTTGCCGCCCAACCAGGAATGTAACGCCAGTCAATACCTGACAAACTGCCAATGCCCTCAATCCAGACCTCTGGTTCTTCCATTAACCAACCTTCATTGAAGACATACTTATTACGCACCGAGCCATCTTCCAAAACGACCTCTTCAATAGCCATCAATTGGATGTATTCAGGCTCGTCTCCATAACCCATTTCAAACAAGTCGCCGACTTGGAGATTGAAGTCATAATAGACTTCCTCCTCCATAATATGCGGTATTGCAGTCGAATAACGCCTGAGATACACCTTTTTGCCTTCCTCACGCAAAAGGCCAAATGGCACTGTGTAATTCAGCTCATCATATAATACGGTCAACTCCCTATAGGTTTGTCCCTCAAATTCAATTTCATCGCCAAGTCTCGCGATTTCGTATTGCGAATCTCCATAATAGAAGACAAACCGCATATCCCATTGCCTCTCTCCAGATTCAGGAATCAAAGGATAGTATTCTTTTGTTCCTTGCGCTTGCATCAAGCCTCCCGCCATCAGCAGGAGCGCAAGCAGGGTGAATAATCTATTGTTTCTCATAAGCTTATAGTTTTCTTTATCTCCCCACCAAATAAATCTCCAGTCGCGGGATACTGCGCGGGTTAAAGGAAGCATCAAACAAGGTGGTGCTATCGATGTAAAGCCGTTCCAAACGACGGCATCCGTTCATGTTGGGAATGACAAGCAGACCACCGCTGCCTGCCACATTCAGTTCCACCAATTCGGAGAGTTGTGCCAAGCCGGCTGGCAACTCCTGTAACAAGTTGCTTCCGATATAGAAAAACTCCAACGATTCCAAATGCCCGATGTCATTAGGCAGATGATGGAGCGCGTTGTGCGTGACGGAAAGATAATCCAGGTTCTTCAATTCGCATAGCTCCTCGGGCAACGTCTGGAGATCGTTGTAATCCAGTTCGAGATGCTCCAAGTTCTTGAGTTGGCCCATCTCGGGTGGCAGCGCCTTGATGTCGTTATGCTTGAAAGAGATGTACTCCAATTCGGTGAGTTCGCCGATGACAGGCGGGATGTAGGTGAGGCGGTTGGAGCTGACCACCAGTTTCTTCAGGTGTTTCAGTTGTCCTATCTCCTCGGGCAGTGAGTCGAGACCATTGCGGAAGAGGTAGAGCGTCTCGGCATTGGGATTGGCGTTGATTTTCTCCACCAAGCGTTTGGCACTGCGGTAGGTGATGCGGATCTTCTTCTTGCCCTGTGCTTGGGCGTTGCCACCAACGAGCAGTAGGGCGACAAGGATGAGGATTATAGATGTCTTTTTCATATCTGTTTAGTATATGAGTTCCCACAAAAGTAAACATAAAAATGGCTCGTCAAGAGCTTTTCAGGGGCGCTTCCGGTTTTGTCCCTATGATTTTTGGATTGTCAGATGTTATGAGATTGAGTATCAATATTATGAAAAAGTGACGCACAAAGTTTTGTCCCTATAAAAGGGGACATTTCAGCGTTTCAAAAATAACAAAAATCATTCAATTATACAAATTTGCGTAACGCTTTTTTGTATAATGGCGTCCTAAAAGCAATCAGTTGCTCCATTTCTGCAACTAAAAAGCAAAACAAGACAAATTTTGTACGTCTATGACATTTTTCCCTACCTTTGCAGCCCAAAACATGGACTCGAGACAAGAGACGGCCCTTCGACAAGCTCAGGGACCTTCGTCTCGAAGTCTCCCAGTCCCCAAGTCAAAAGACAAACACCTATATTAATATGATCACCCAAGACCAACTTAAAGACTTATGTAAGAGGATTGATGCCTTGAGGAGGTATCTTTGACGTCGACCGACGTACTATCGAAGCCCAAGAATTAGACGAAAAGACACAAGACCCGCAGTTTTGGGCCGACCCCAAGGCTGCCGAAGCCACCATGAAGAAGGTGCGCGAGGTGAAAGGCTGGCTCAACGGCTATAAGGAAGCCGAGGATGCCGGGAATGACCTTGCTGTACTATTCGATTTCGCCAAGGAAGGCGAAGCCACCGAGGAGGAAGTGGATGAGCAATACAACGCCACGCTTCAAATCGTGGAGAATCTCGAATTCAAAAACATGCTGCGCGAAGAGGCCGACCCGATGAGTGCCGTGCTGAAAATCAATGCTGGTGCAGGCGGCACCGAGGCTCAGGACTGGGCGCAGATGCTCATGCGCATGTATATGCGTTATGCTGAGAACCACAAATATAAACTCACCATCTCCAACCTTTTGGAAGCCGACGAGGCCGGCATCAAGTCGGTGACGATGAAACTCGAAGGTGATTATGCCTACGGTTATCTGAAAGGCGAGAACGGCGTGCACCGCTTAGTGCGCGTCAGCCCTTACAACGCCCAAGGCAAGCGTATGACTTCGTTCGCCTCGGTGTTCGTCACCCCGCTCGTTGACGACACCATCGAAATCGTCGTCGAGCAGTCGCGTCTGTCGTGGGACACCTTCCGCAGCGGCGGTGCCGGCGGACAGAACGTGAACAAGGTGGAGTCGGGCGTGCGTCTGCGCTACCAATACAAAGACCCCTACACGGGCGAAGAGGAGGAAATCCTCATCGAGAACACTGAGACCCGCGACCAACCTAAGAACCGTGAGAATGCCTTGCGCCTCTTGAAGTCACAACTCTACGACCGCGAGATGCGCCACCGCATGGAGGAGCAGAATAAGATCGAGGCAGGCAAGATGAAGATCGAATGGGGCAGCCAGATCCGAAGCTACGTCTTCGACGACCGCCGCGTAAAAGACCACCGCACCAACTACCAGACCTCTGACGTTCAGAGCGTTATGGATGGCAATATTGACGCCTTCTTAAAGGCTTACCTTATGGAATTTGGCGGTAAAAAAGAATAAAACATGATTACATTCTTTATTGCATTAGCCGTTCTTATCCTCGGCTATCTCATTTACGGAAAGCTCGTCGAGAAGGTCTTCGGCGTTGACCCGCAGCGCGCCACACCGGCTACTACCATGGCTGATGGCGTCGACTACGTGCCGATGAAGCCCTGGCGTATTTTCTTGATTCAATTCTTGAACATCGCTGGTGTGGGTCCCATCATCGGAGCCATTATGGGAGCAAAATTCGGCACGGCTTCCTTCCTATGGATCGTGCTGGGTAGCATCTTCGCTGGTGCTGTCCACGACTATTTGTCTGGTATGATCTCCTTGCGCGACAAAGGCGCAAGCCTACCCGAAATCCACGGCACTTATCTGGGTAACGGCGCCAAACAAGTTATGCGTGCCTTCACTATTATCTTGATGGTTTTGGTCGGTGTGATGTTTGTCAACACACCAGCAACACTATTGATGGACAACTTCACGCCCAACTGGAACAAATACTTATGGGTTATAATCATTTTGGCTTATTACTTGACAGCCACTCTATTACCCATCGACAAGGTTATCGGCAAGATCTACCCCATCTTCGGCATCCTGTTGTTGGGCATGGCTGTGGCCATCTTCGTTGCCTTCATTATTTACAAACCTGAGATTCCCGAGCTGTGGAGTGGTCTGCAAAACCGTCATCCTAATGCGGCCAACAACCCTATCTTCCCGATGATGTTCATCAGCATCGCTTGCGGTGCCATCTCCGGTTTCCATGCCACAC
>Ga0265298_10007400_pt1 | contig 13346 bp, 12 predicted proteins | sample AusTroGonzalo_MG_3_FD_193486 | JGI IMG/M metagenome (GOLD analysis project Ga0265298, IMG submission 193486) | Bovine rumen microbial communities from tropical cattle in Woodstock, Queensland, Australia - Gonzalo_01 | ecosystem: Host-associated > Mammals > Digestive system > Stomach > Rumen ...
TCCGCTACTGATGCGGCAGCGGCTCCGGGAGCCATCCATGCACTGGTGCCGAGCAGACCGGTGAGCGTTGCGCCGCCGACCATCGTGGACTTTACGACCTCATCTATCTCCTCGTCGGTGAGGAACTCGCGTACATTGACACCGCGGTAGGTCATATAACTGGTCAGCGGAATCATTGTCGTGTCGCCGTGGCCGCCAATCACAAAGCCGTCCACATCGTTGGCATTGCACTTGAGCGCCTTGCTGAGGAAATACTTGAGACGTGCGCTGTCGAGCGCGCCTCCCATACCGATGACACGGTTGCGGGGCAGACCAAGAGCATGCAGGGTGAGATAGGCCATGGTGTCCATGGGGTTGGAAACGACGATGAGGATTGCCTCGGGCGAATGGGCGAGCACCTGCTCGGCCACGCTCCTGACGATGCCGGAATTGACTCCGATGAGTTCCTCGCGCGTCATGCCGGGTTTACGGGGCAGACCGCTCGTAATAATCACGACGTCAGAGCCTTCGGTGCGGCTGTAGTCGTTGGTGACTCCCTCGACTACCGTGTCGAACCCCATGAGCTGGGCCGTCTGCATAATGTCCATAGCCTTGCCCTCGGCGAGGCCTTCCTTGATGTCGATGAGGCAAACGCGGTCGGCCACTTCATTCACGGCCAGTACGTTCGCACAGGTGGCGCCCACGTTTCCGGCGCCTACTACAGTTACTTTTGACATAATTGCTATCTTTTATCTAAAAAATTGCTTTTCCTACGATTCAGGGGTGCAAAAGTACTGCTTTTTTTTGAAACAAAGAAATTTTCCCATAAAAAAAGTAAAATAAACCGCCAGATATTGCAGGATTGACAAAAAACCATTACCTTTGTAGCGGTAAAAAATCGCTAAATCAGAAACCATCTATGTCATTGAACCGTATTTTCTCCGTATTCCTCCCCAAAGAGGAGAAGTTTTTCCCGCAGTACAAAACCATGTCGAGCCGCATTGTAGCCGCCGCCGACCTGTTCACGGAACTGGTCTCCACGACCGACCACGACCGGCAGGTGGAACTCTATACCAAAATCAAGGCCATCGAGACCGAATGCGACAACATCATCATCGCCATCTTCGACGAGCTGAACGACGCTTTTGTCGCCCCCTTCGACCGCGAAGACATGCACCAGCTGTGCGACGACCTTGACGACGTGATGGACTACATCAACGCCTCTGCCAAACGCTTGCTGCTGTACAAGCCGAAAGCCATGCCTAACACCGCCATGCACATGGCGGAGATTATTCTGGAGGGCGCCAAAGCCATCGACACGGCCTGCGGCGAACTGAAAACCATCAACAAGAAGCCGAACGTAGCCCTCGAACAATGCGCCAAACTGCACGACCTCGAGCACGAGGGCGACGACGTATATGACAACTTCGTCAAAGAACTCTTCGAGATGGAAGAGGACACGAAGGAACTTATCAAAATCAAGGAAATCATGCACAACATGGAGGAAGCCACCGACTGCGCCAACCATGTGGGCAAAACGCTGAAAACCATCATCGTCAAGTACGCATAAGAAAAGAGTATGGGCTATCTGCTGACAATCATCATCCTCGCCGTCTGCTTCGACTTCATCAACGGCTTCCACGATTCGGCCAACTCGATAGCGACCGTCGTCTCCACCAAAGTGCTGAAGCCCGTGGTGGCGGTTGTGTGGGCGGCGTTCTTCAATTTCGTGGCCTTCTTCATCGCGGAATACCTGTTCGGCTTCAACATCGCGAACACGGTTCAGCGCGTGGTGGAATCCGACATGGTGACTCTGCCGATTATCATCGCCGGCCTGTCGGCGGCCATCGTATGGAGCCTGATTACGTGGTGGCGCGGCATCCCGTCGTCGTCGAGCCACACGCTGATAGGCGGCCTGATAGGGGCGGCCGTATGCTGCAAAGGCGTGGCGGCGGTTCACTGGACGACCGTGGGCGTGATATGCCTGTTCATCATCGCAGCCCCGCTGATAGGCTTCGTGGCCGGAAACCTGATTACCCTGCTGATATACTGGTGCTGCCGCCGCGTGAAACCCCACAAAGCGGACGTATGGTTTAAGCGGTTGCAACTGGTTTCGAGCGCCTGCCTGAGCATCGGACACGGCCTCAACGACAGCCAGAAGGAAATAGGCGTGATAGCATGCGCCCTGGCCGCGTTCGGCGCCCAATACGGACTGGACTCCCTTCCCGCCTGGCTCCAACCTGACACCATGACCTACGCGGGCGAAGCAGGACGCAACCTGACAGGCGCCCCCTCGTGGATACCGATAATCTGCATTACCGCCATCGCCATCGGCACCATGTCGGGCGGCTGGAAAATCATCAAGACCATGGGCAACAAGATAACCAAAATAACGCCCGTGGAAGGCTTTTGCTCACAAGCCGCCGGCGCCGTGACCTTGTTCGTGACCCAGAACCTGGGTATCCCCGTCTCCACGACACACGTCATCTCGGGCAGCATCATGGGTGTCGGCTCGGTGAAGAGGATGAGCGCGGTACGCTGGGGCGTGACCATCGAACTGGTGACAGCCTGGATTATCACGATACCCGTCTCAGCCCTGATCGGGGCGTGCGTGTACGGCCTGGTGATGCTGATTGTATGACAAAAAAAGAAGAACGCGCCGCGTTCCACCCAAGTTGCGGAGGATGGGATCGAACCACCGACCTTCAGGTTATGAGCCTGACGAGCTACCACTGCTCTACTCCGCGATACAAATCCGGACACATCTCCGAATCGGGCTGCAAAGGTACGGCAAAAAAACGACATGTGCAAATAAATCGGACAAAAAAAGACATTTTTCATGTTATTTCGTGACATCATAGGGCAACAAAACGTCAAAGAACGTCTCCGGAAATCGGTTCTGGAGGGGCGTATTCCCCATGCCCTGATGCTGTCCGGCCCCGAAGGGACAGGCAAACTGCAACTGGCTATCGCGTTTGCCCAATACCTGAACTGCACACACCGCACAGAAGAGGACGCCTGCGGCGTCTGCCCCACCTGCCTCCAATACGGCAACCTGCAACACCCCGACCTGCATTTCGCCTTCCCTATCGTCAAGAGCGACAAGGGCGACACCTGCAACGACTTTCTGGAGGACTTCCGCCAACTCGTGCTGACAGAAGGCTATTTTTCACAGGAAGACTGGTACCGCGCCCTGGGTGTGGACAACAAACAGGGGATGATTTATGAGAAGGAAAGCAGCGAGATACTGCGCAAACTGTCGCTCAAAGCGTTCGGAGAAGGCTGGAAAGTGATGATTATCTGGCAGCCGGAGAAAATGAACCAGGTCTGCGCCAACAAACTGCTGAAACTGCTGGAAGAACCACCCGAACAGACCGTCTTCCTCCTCGTGACGGAACAACCCGACCAACTGCTCCCTACCATCGTGAGCCGCGTGCAGCAAATCCGCGTGCAACGACTGCCGGAAGAAGAACTGGCCACCCGTTTTCCGGCCGACATCGCACATATCGCCTCCGGCAGCTACCTCGCCGCCAAACGACTGGCCGCCGACAACGAGGAGAACAGCCGCCAGCTGGAGGACTTCATAGCCCTGATGCGCCGTGCGTGGCTCGTAGCCAACAAAAAAGACTATTCTGCACTTCTGGAACTGCGCCGCTGGAGCACAGACATGGCGGACAGCAAAGTCGGACGGGAAAAACAGAAAGCCTTCCTCCGCTATGCCCAGCAACAGGTGCGCGAAAACTATATCCGCCACTTCGGAGAACCGTCCATCAACTACCAGACTGACGCCGAAGCAGCCTTCAGCCGCAACTTCGCGGCCTTCATCAACGACAGCAACGCCGAAGCCATCATGCAGCAACTGGCCCTTGCCGAACAGCAGATTGTGCAAAACGGCAATGCGAAAATCATATTCTTCGACCTGTGCCTGCAGATGATTGTGCTCATCAAGAAACCCCAATAACAAACAACCATGAACAACAACTTCACCCTGAATAACGAATCCTGCCAGTTCTCGCAGAAAGCCTGCCGGCGCAACTCGGCACACATGCTGCCCGTGACCGACTGGCTGAGCGACCTCCCCGAAAACACCAGGGAGACCGACCTCGTGGAGATTCAGTTCAAAAACACCCGCAAAGGATATTACCGCAACACCTCGCTCCTCCCGCTGGAGAAAGGAGCCAAAGTCATCGTGGAGGCAAACCCCGGCTACGACCTCGGCGAAGTGGTGCTGACAGGCCGCCTCGTGCTGCTCCAGATGAACAAGAACCACATCGACACCACCCGCTACGAAATACGCTCCGTACTGCGTTTCGCCACGGAAGAGGACATGGAACGCGCCGCCGAAGCACATGCCAAAGAACAGGATACCATGATCCGCTCGCGGCAACTGGCCAAGTCGCTCGGTCTGGAAATGAAAATAGGAGACGTAGAGTACCAGGGCGACGGCACCAAAGCCATCTTCTACTACATTGCCGACGGGCGCGTTGATTTCCGCCAACTGATCAAAGTCTATGCCGAGACCTTCCATATCCGTATCGAAATGAAACAAATCGGCGCACGGCAGGAAGCAGGACGCATCGGCGGTACCGGCCCCTGCGGACGCGAACTATGCTGCTCCACATGGATGACCAATTTCTCATCCGTCGGCACCGGCGCGGCGCGCCTACAGAAACTATCCCCCAACCCGCAGAAACTGGCCGGACAATGCGCCAAACTCAAATGCTGCCTCAACTACGAAGTTCCGCTTTACGAAGAAGCACGCAAGATGGGTTACTCGCTCGGCTCCACCGGTACAGAGGAAAAGGAAGAACCGGAAATCGGCTATCAGAATGTGGTCGGACAGGACGACCTCACACGTTTTGACAAGAAGAAAAAGAACCGCAACGCCAACCAGCGCGGCGAACGTAAAGACGGCAACCGCCCGAACCGCGAACGGAAAGACAACAGACCACGAGACAACCGGCAACATGAAAACAAGAACAATCCTGCTCCTGCTCAGTAGCTTGCTCGTTGCAGCATGCACCCACCGGACCGTATGGTCGGAGTTCCGTCCTACCGACGAAGACGGCTGGGACAAGGACTCCGTGCTGGTGTACACCTTTCCCATTGCCGACACCCTCGCCGACTATGACATCCTGCTCCATATCCGCCATACCGGGCAATACCCCTATCAGAACATGTGGCTGTTCCTGAATGATGACCGCGACACCGTAGAGTTCTATCTGGCTGACGACCACGGACGCTGGCTCGGCAACCGCGGCAACGGACATATCAGCATGCCGGTTCTCCTGGAACACCGCATCCGTTTCCCACAAACCGGACCGCATACCATCTCTCTCCGCCACGGCATGAGACAGGAAAAACTGAAAGGCGTCACTGCCGTCGGAGTGGAAGTCCGAAAATCCGAATACTGACAATATGGGCAAAAACAAACTGAAGAAATTCGCCGAGATGGAGCAACTGCCCAATGTCTTCCAGTGCTCCATGAAGGACATCACACCCGACCATCCTGTTGTCCGTATGGCAGGGCGGTGGCGCGACTCGTATTTCCGCAACGGCAACCCGCTTGTCCTCGAACTGGGCTGCGGGCATGGTGAATACACCGTCGGCCTTGCGCGGCGCTGTCCCGATATGAACTTCATCGGCATCGACATCAAGGGGGCGCGTATGTGGGCGGGCGCAAGGCAGGCTCACGCGGAGCAGCTCACCAATGTGGCTTTCCTGCGCACCAGCATCGAGTGGCTCCCCTCTTTCTTTGCCGAAGCAGAGGTGGACGGGCTCTGGATTACTTTCCCTGACCCGCAGATGAAAAAGGTCACCAAACGCCTCACTTCCACTTTCTTCATGCAGCGCTATCTCAAAGTCATGCGCGACGGCGGACTCGTCAACCTCAAAACCGACAGTCCTTTCCTTTATACATACACGCGCGCGATGCTGCAGGAGAATCACTGCACCGTCCTTGCCGACACTGACGACCTCTATGCCTGCGACCTGCTTGACCCGCGTTTCGCTGATGCCGGAGCTCTGCAGACACACTATGAGCACCAGTGGCTCGACCGCGGACTGACCATCAAATACCTCTGCTGGAAGCTCGAAAATAGGGATGAATGGCGTGAACCTGACATCGAAATAGAGAAAGACACTTATCGCTCTTACGGGCGCAACTATACTGTATCACAATAAATTATACATCTTATGGAAGAAATTCGTTTGCCCGAGAACGCGGCGCGCAAACTGCGTCCGGGAGAAAAGTATGAACCCGTTTTGCGCCCTGAAAAGCAGTTCCCCGAGGTCACGCCTTACAGCGTCGCTCTCGGAGTCGTCATGGCGGTAATCTTCTCGGCGGCGGCGGCTTATCTGGGGCTGAAAGTCGGTCAGGTCTTTGAGGCGGCCATCCCCATTGCCATTATCGCTGTCGGACTTTCGTCTGCCCTGCGCCGCAAGAACGCGCTCGGCGAGAATGTTATCATCCAGTCCATCGGAGCCTCGTCAGGCGTGATTGTGGCAGGCGCAATCTTCACGTTGCCTGCGCTTTATATCCTGCAGGCGAAGTACCCAGACATCACCGTCAGCTTCATGCAGGTATTCATGTCCTCGCTCCTCGGCGGCTGTCTCGGCATACTGTTCCTCATCCCCTTCCGCAAGTTCTTTGTGCAGGAGAAGCACGGCGAGTATCCCTTCCCCGAGGCTACGGCTACCACCCAGGTGCTGGTCTCCGGAGAGCAGGGCGGCAGTCAGGCGAAGCCGCTCATCTGGGCTGCCGGAGTAGGCGGAATATATGATTTTCTCGTCTCCACTTTCGGTTTTTGGACGGAGTCACTCTCCACGCGCATGACTGCATGGGGCGAGTCCATAGCCCTCAAGTTCAAGACCGTTCTCGCTATCAACACCTCCGCCGCTGTGCTGGGTCTGGGTTACATCATCGGACTCAAGTATGCCGCCATCATCTGCTGCGGCTCGTTCTTCACATGGTGGGTCGTTCTCCCGCTCCTCGGTGCTACCGGCATGGCGGACGCTGACCCGCAGGTGCTCTACACCGGCTATGGCCGCAACATAGGCATCGGAGCTATAGCCATGGCTGGCTTGCTGGGCATCATAAAGAACTGGGGCGTCATTGCCGGCGCGGTCGGACTCGTCCGCAAAGAGTTCGGAGGCAAGTCCAAATCGGTGGCACAGAGCGTCTTGCGCACTGAGCGGGACATCAACATGAAGTTCCTTGCCATTGCTGTTGTGGCTGCCCTTGTCATCACTCTTGTCTTTTTCTGGGTCGGCGTGCTTCATAACTTCACCCAGGCGCTCGTTGCTTGGATTGTTGTCACGGTCATTGCCTTCCTCTTCACCACTGTCGCCGCCAACGCCATTGCCATTGTTGGCTCCAACCCTGTCAGCGGCATGACGCTGATGACGCTCATCATCGCCTCCGTCGTCTTCGTCGCGGTCGGCATGAAAGGCAGCAGCGGAATGGTGGCTGCCATGGTCATAGGAGGTGTAGTCTGCACGGCGCTCTCTATGGCGGGCGGCTTCATCACCGACCTCAAAATCGGATACTGGATTGGCACCACTCCCGCCAAGCAGGAGACTTGGAAGTTCCTCGGCACTCTCGTCTCGGCGGCTACGGTCGGCGGGGTGATGATTATCCTCAACAAGACCTACGGCTTTGTGGGCGACAATGCCCTCGTCGCGCCGCAGGCTAATGCTATGGCGGCGGTCATCGAGCCGCTTATGTCGGGGCAGGGCGCACCCTGGATGCTCTATTTTGCCGGTGCGGTGCTCGCGTTGATTCTCAATTTCCTCGGCGTGCCCGTGCTGCCTTTCGCCCTCGGAATGTTCATACCGCTCCACCTCAACCTCCCGCTCCTTGTCGGCGGCACGGTCTCTTGGTTTGTAGGACGCAAGCGTGAAAAAGACGGCGAAAAAGCCGAAGAACTCGCGCAGAAGCGTAATGAGAAAGGCACGCTTGTCGCCAGCGGATTCATTGCCGGCGGCGCGCTCATGGGCGTCGTCAGTGCTGTCATCAAGTTCTGCGGAGCAGACTGGTATCTCGCTTCCTGGGCACAGTCGGGCTATGCGCAGCTGCTCGGCATCTTTATGTACATACTCCTTATTGCATATTTCATTATAGCAAGCAGGAAAACTAAATAACAAAACTCTAAAATACAAACAATTATGGTAAGTTTCAAAGAACTCGGCCTCGTTAACACCCGCGAGATGTTTGCCAAGGCCATCAAGGGCGGCTATGCTATTCCCGCTTTCAACTTCAACAACATGGAGCAGCTCCAGGCCATCATCAAGGCTTCCGCTGAAACCAAGTCTCCCGTCATCCTCCAGGTCAGCAAGGGGGCACGCAACTATGCCAACCAGACCCTCCTCCGCTACATGGCGCAGGGTGCGGTTGAGTATGCCAAAGAACTCGGCTGGGAGCACCCCCAGATTTGCCTCCACCTCGACCACGGAGACAGCTTCGAACTCTGCAAATCATGTGTTGATTTCGGCTTCTCAAGCGTTATGATTGACGGCTCCTCGCTGCCTTACGAGGAGAACATTGCGCTCACAAAGCAGGTCGTTGAATACGCCCACAAGTATGATGTCACCGTTGAAGCCGAACTCGGCGTGCTCGCCGGAGTGGAGGACGAGGTGCAGGCTGAAGAAAGCCACTACACCAAGCCCGAAGAGGTCATCGACTTCGCCACACGCACCGGCTGTGACTCTCTCGCCATCTCCATCGGCACTTCGCACGGCGCTTACAAGTTCAAGCCCGAACAGTGCACTCGTGACCCCAAAACCGGCCGTCTCGTGCCCCCGCCGCTCGCTTTCGACGTGCTTGATGCTGTTATGGAGAAACTGCCCGGCTTCCCCATCGTCCTCCACGGCTCTTCTTCAGTGCCGCAGGAATATGTGGACATCATCAACGCCAACGGCGGCAAACTGCCTGATGCAGTGGGCATTCCCGAGGAACAGCTCCGCAAAGCTGCCAAGTCGGCTGTCTGCAAAATCAATATCGACTCCGACTCGCGTCTTGCTTTCACAGCGGCTGTACGCAAAGTCTTTGCCGAGAAACCCGGTGAGTTCGACCCGCGCAAATACTGCGGTCCCGCACGCGACCTGATGACAGAGCTTTACAAGCACAAAATCATCAACGTCCTTGGCTCCGACAACAAGGCGCTGTAACCACACCGATATTCGGGTGGAAAACAAACTGTCTGGCCATCGGGTCAGACAGTTTTCTTGTTATTCTGCATGTTTTTGGCTGTCAAAATCGGGTGATTAACGGGTGATTAACGGGTGATTCGGCAGACATCGTAAAGACCAAGCCAGGGTTCCGTGATACTTGTCAGGAGAATCCATACTCAGCATTACAAGCAGTTTCATTTCTTCATGTTGTCATGTACCGTCCTGACAAGCAGGGATATATAGTCACGATTGTCAATATCTGTGATACGGTAATGAGGCTTGGCACCATCATAAGGCGGCTGCATCTGATGATCGCAATCATGAAGCAACACCTCCAGTTGATTCAACGGTTTGAGATACAGCACATCATCGCAAATGAGTCCGACGGGCTTGTCATTGCAGTAAAGGCAATAGTCACCGAACATCTTCCGCGCCCGTATCTCGCCTGCTCCACCCGCCTGCTCGACAATATATTGCACCAAATCAGAATTTGACATAAGTATTATTCCTCTATAAACCTGACAAACGCCTCTGCCTGCAGCTGCAAAAGGGCAATTTGCTCATCTGAAAGCGCAAGCACTCCCGTCTGCCATGCCTCGGGCGTAAGGGCGATGCCGACAGCAGGCTCTTTCATCAGTCGTGTACGCATCATCTCCAAAAGCGGCATCAGTTTGGTCATGCTGTCCTTGCACCCTGATTTCCCTGCTGCTCCACTGACGGTCACAGGTTTGCCGCTGATGGCAGTCGGATTGGCATAGTCGTTGGGCTTCAGCGGACGCGAGAGCCAGTCCAACAGGTTCTTCAGCAGTCCGGGATACGATGAGTTGTATTCCGGCGTGAATATCCATACGCCGTCGGCTTTCTGCATTTCGTCGCGCACGCGCTGCACCACGGCAGGAGCAGGAAACTCGATGTCTTGATTCATATACGGCATGTCCGCAAACGCAAGATATTTAATCTCTGCCTTGCCCTGAAAAAACTGCTCCGCCTGTTTTGCCAACTGGAGGTTGTACGATTCACGTCTGAGCGATCCGACGATAAAAAGAATGTGTTTCATAAGAGAATAGTATTGTTTGGTTATACAATGCAAAATTAGTGTTTAATTCTGATATATGCAAGAATGAAGCGCAAATTCCGTTCGCAAAATCCGCTTCGCTTTTCCCGATAAAGGTAAAATAATATTTTTTCCTGGTCTTTCTTGCATAAACGGAAATTTTGTACTATCTTTGCAGCCAACTCAAACACGGAGTTGGACATTCGTTCTTTTCAGCAGAAAACAACAATGGACACTCTTTTTTATAACTGCCATAAAAACACAATTTTTATACTATGATGACTATTCAAAACTACAATTTCGCTGGCAAGAAAGCCATTGTCCGCGTGGATTTTAACACGCCTTTGGATGAAAACGGACACATCACTGATGACACCCGCATCCGCGGGGCACTCCCCACTCTGAAAAAAATACTCAATGATGGCGGTGCTCTTATCTTGATGAGCCACATGGGAAAACCGAAAGGCAAACCTGCTGCCAAGTACAGTCTTCGTCAGATTCAGGACGCCGTAAGCCAGGCGCTCGGTGTGCCGGTGCTTTTTGCTGACGACTGCGCCAAGGCCAAAGCCCAGGCCGATGCCCTTCAGCCGGGGCAGGTGTTGATGCTGGAAAACCTTCGTTTCTACCCTGAAGAAGAAGGAAAACCCGTCGGCATAGAGAAAGAAGATCCCGCCTATGAAGACGCGAAAAAAGCGATGAAAGCGGCGCAAAAGGAGTTTGCAAAGACGCTTGCTTCCTATGCCGACTGCTATGTGAATGATGCTTTCGGAACCGCTCACCGCAAGCATGCTTCTACTGCTATCATTGCTGATTACTTCGATGAAAACAACAAGATGCTCGGCCTGCTCATGGAGAAGGAAGTGGAGGCGGTGAACAATATTCTGAAGAACATACGCCGGCCGTTCACGGCCATCATGGGTGGCTCCAAAGTATCGACCAAAATCGGCATCATCGAAAATCTCATGACGAAAGTGGATAACCTCATCATCTGCGGAGGCATGACTTATACTTTCATGAAAGCCACCGGTGGAAAAATTGGCCTTTCGTTGTGCGAAGACGAACAACTGCAACTCGCTCTTGACATCCTCGCGAAAGCCAAACAGAACGGCGTAAACCTGATATTGTGCACCGATTCGCTGGTGGCCGATCGCTTCGCCAACGACGCCGCCACAATGGTGTGCCCTTCCAACAATATCCCTGATAACATGATGGGTATGGACATCGGTCCTGACAGCAGCCGTGAGTTTGCCCGCGTTATTGAACAGGCTAAAACCATTCTCTGGAACGGACCGGCCGGTGTCTTTGAATTTGACAACTTTGCCCACGGCTCTGAGGCCATTGCCCGGGCTATTGCCAAAGCCACGGCTAATGGAGCTTACAGTCTCATCGGTGGAGGTGACAGTGTAGCCTGCATTAACAAACTGAATCTTGGCGACCAGGTCAGCTATATATCTACAGGCGGAGGAGCATTGCTGGAAGCCATTGAAGGGAAAGTATTGCCCGGAATAGCGGCCATAAAAGGCGAATAAAATGAACAATAAAACAACAAATATATGGAAATAGTAGGCAAAATCATTCAGGTACTCCCTCTTCAGGAGGGAATAAGCAAAACGGGAAATCCCTGGAAAGTACAATCGTATGTGCTGGAGACACAGGAACAATATCCTCGGAAAGTGTGCTTTGAGATTTTCGGAGAGGACCGCATAAAAAACAATCCATGCCAAATTGACGATATTGTTACCGTATCATTCGATATTGAAAGCCGCGAGTTCAACGGTCGTTGGTACACTTCTATCCGTGCATGGCGTGTGCAACAGGGTGTAGTGAATAATTCGGCCCAGCAATCCGACATGCCTGCTACCGCTTCTGGTGCAACTGCATCTCCTGCCGCCGCAACAGTTCCGATGGCTGGAAACACGACAACTTTCGATTCCGTGGCTGGAACCGATGACGGTTCCGACCTTCCTTTCTGAACAACTCTTGTTCCGCTTCTGCCGGTTTGACAGGTATAGGAAGGAAAGGTTGAAAATCCGGTGAAGGATTTGAAAAAAAGAATTGCCTGGATATTGCTCATTATTCTTCTGACGGGTGCAACAATTTTGTGTTGCATCCGTTGGAAGGCATGGTTTTACAATCCTGTGGAACCAAAATGGCCTAACGACACGGTGGATTTCAGTTTCCGGACATTCGGACAGGACACGGTACCTGGATTCATAAAACAATCTGATGGTACATGGCTGGACACGGTAATAGCTGATACTTTGTCTTTTCTGGTGTTTGGCGACATCCACAACAATATGACCGCCGACAACTGGAATATGATTGCTGCTCGTCATCCGCACGTTGACTTCTATGCACAGGCCGGTGATTTTATGGAGCGGGGATATTTCTATTATTACCAGCTTCTTGCCTCCAAAATAGTAGGGACTCCGTTTGAACAATTGCCTGTTATCGTTACACCGGGTAATCATGAATATAGGAAAGGGCTGATACGACGGCTTCCGAACGAGTGGAAACAATGGTTTCCGAATCCGCAGAACGGACCGGTCCACTATCTGGGAACAACTTATTATGTTGATTTCAAAAATCTTCGTTTCATTGTCATAGACACTGGAGGATTACAGAAATTGTCAGACTATACAATTGTATTGACATGGCTGAACCGGACATTGGATTCTTCCGGACACAAATTCACAGTGGTTATGATGCACCATCCTGTTTATTCAGGAGCGGTCGGAAGACAGAACATTGGAGTCAAAGCGGTATTTCATCAAGCGTTGGAACAAGCGGATGTAGTATTTTCAGGTCACGACCATAATTACACCCGTCGTCTGCCTTTCATTGGGACAAATAGTGCAGAAAAGTTTTATTTGAGCACAGTGAATGAAAAAGACGAGCGTATATGTTCTGGCGAAAGAGTATATGAACTTATCACTTTGACACACGATACACTTCGCATACAGACATATCTCATGGAAAGCGGTCTTCTGTACGACAATATATGTGTCACACATGATGCGCAGTCTGGAACAAAATATGACTGCGATAGTCTTCTGATGAGTGAGATTATTCTTTTGCCGGAAAAGTATTCGGGAAAGAAAAACTACCGCACACGGCGTTTTATGGAAAGAAAAGAAATGCG
>Ga0265298_10007401_pt1 | contig 13346 bp, 13 predicted proteins | sample AusTroGonzalo_MG_3_FD_193486 | JGI IMG/M metagenome (GOLD analysis project Ga0265298, IMG submission 193486) | Bovine rumen microbial communities from tropical cattle in Woodstock, Queensland, Australia - Gonzalo_01 | ecosystem: Host-associated > Mammals > Digestive system > Stomach > Rumen ...
GGCAGGTGAATGTTCTTAAAGAGTACATGCCCAAGGTGATGGGCGAGATCCGCAAGCACTCCGACGCGAGGATCGTTCTCGTCACGCCGGTCGCCATGGATTACGAGAACTGCAGAAAGTTGGCCGAAGCGCGCAGACGCAGGGGGCAGGGGTACTCCCTTTTCGCCCTGCCCGACAATCTCGTCCCCTGGTGCACGGCCCTCGGCGAGATCGCCGAAAAGCACGCCGCGGCATGCGTCGATCTCTACACGCCGACCGTCATGCTGCCCGAAAAGGACAAGGTCTTCACCGCCATCGACGGCGTGCACCTGATGCCCCGCGGCCAGCATCTCATCGCCGAGAAACTGCTGCGCTTCCTTGCCTCGCAGCCGCGGTGACGGTTCAGCGGACGGTCCCCGGAAGGCGTTCCTCGATTTGCCTGTCCCAAGTTCGGTTTTTCCTTCTGACGCCGGATACTTGAAAAACCCCGTTTTTCCGTGTACATTAGAGCGGTGTTCGAAGTTTCCGGGAGGACAAAATGGGGTTGAAGGAAGATATTTACGCACGTCTCTACACCGATGAATCGCTTGTTCCGGCCTACACCGTTCCCGATCCGCTGTGTGCGAATGACGGGACGGCGATCCGAAGTCCGGAGGAGTGGACGAGAAAGCGCCGTCCGGAATTGTTGCGCTGGTTCGAAGAAAACATGTACGGTCCCCTGCCGCCTCCGCCTGAAAAAGTGGATGTGGAAGTTCTTTCGGAGCGTTCCGACGCCCTCGGCGGCGCGGCCGTGCGCCGGGAACTTTTTATCCATATCCTCGCGCCCGGCGGCAAAACGTGCCGTCTCAACATGCTGCTCTATCTGCCGGCCGGGGCCGGGGGCAAAGTCCCCGCGTTTCTTGGACTTAATTTCAAGGGCAACGCCGCGTGTTCCGGTGAGCCCGATCTGCGCCTGCCGCCGGAACTGCCCGTCCAGACCGACTCGGCGGGGCGTTTCGAGGGGCGGGGCTGTCAGGCGCACCGCTGGGACTTCGAAAACGTCGTCCGCCGGGGTTACGCTTCGGCGACCATCTGGTACAACGAGATATTTCCCGATACCGCGGCGGGGTTTCAGTACAGCATTTATTCCCTTTTCGCTTCTCCCGAATACCTGGCGGTCGACCGGACGGGAGCGGGCGCGATCTCCGCGTGGGCGTGGGGGTTGTCGCGGGGACTCGAAGCCCTGCGCCTGATGCCCGAGATCGACGGCGAAAAGATCGCCGTGCACGGCCATTCGCGACTTGGCAAGACGGCGCTGTGGGCGGCGGCGGCCGATCCCCGGTTCGCCATGGCCGTCTCCAACTGTTCAGGATGCGGCGGCGCGGCGCTCTCGCGCCGGGGCTTCGGAGAGAATCTCGCGTGGCTCCTCTACTGGCGCACCTACTGGTTCGAGCCCGCCTGGCGGCAGTGGATCGACCGCGAAACGGAACTGCCCGCGGACCAGCACGAGCTCATGGCGCTCATCGCCCCCCGGCCCTTGGCCGTGGCCAGCGCCGACGAGGATCTCCACGCCGATCCCAAAGGGGAGTATCTTTCGGCCTGTCACGCAAGTCCGGTCTGGGGACTCTGGGGTTTGAAGGGCCTCTCTTCCGCCGAGCCCCCCGTCTCAGGGGAGAGCGCCGAAGAGGGCGTCATCCACTACCATCTGCGGCCGGGGAAACACGACATCACCCCCTACGACTGGCAGAGGTACATGGATTTCGCCGACCGCGTTCTGAAGCGCTGAAATCCCGAGGTCAGGAGTTCTTCTTCTTTCTGCAGAACACGAAGAACAGCGCGGGAATGACGTAGAGGGTCATCAGCGAGGCGAAGATCAGTCCGCCGACCACGCCCATGCCGCAGCTGGCCCGCAGTTCCGAACCCAGCCCCCGGCCGAAGGCCATGGGGAGCATTCCCGCCACCGAGGCGATGCTGGTCATGACGATGGGACGGAACTTGCTCTTCACTGCCTGCAGCATGGCCCGGCGCGGGGCCATGCCTGAATTGCGCATGAGACTCGAACACTCGTCCATGATGAGAATGGCGTTGTTGACCACGATCCCGATCATCATCACGCCGCCCAGCAGGCCCATCATGGACATGGACATGCCCGCCAGATACAGCGTGAAGTACATGCCCAGAAATCCCAGCGGGATGGTGAACATGATGAGGAGCGGTTTCGTCCACGACTCCATGATCGCCGCGATCAGCAGATAAGTGAGGATCGAGGCCAGCACCATGACGCGCATGAACTCCATGTTGGTCTCGTGCATGCGTTCCACGTTGCCGCTCATGCGGATCCCGTAGCCGCCGGGGAGGATCTCCTCGGCCACCTGACGCATGGTGTCCGAAACCAGTCCCAGCGGCTTTCCGGGGGCGGTGTTGGCGTAGATCCACGACGTGCGCACTTTGTCGTAGCGGTTGATGATGACGGGCCGGGCATCCTCTTTTATTTTGGCGAGGACTTCAGTGCTCAGGGGGTTGGCGTCCTTGACGGCGGGAGCGTTCTGGATGAGCTGCCGTTCGCCGGGTTCCTTGCGGTTCCTGACCCGGATCTTGAAGGTGCGGGCGCCGCTGCGGTAATCGCCGACCTCGATGCCGTCGAGAGAGCCCACCATGTACTGGTAGAACTGTTCTGCCGTCATGCCCATGTTCTGCAGTACCGTGCGGTCGGGAACGATGTTGATGTTGGGTTTGCGTTCGCGCCAGGTGGAGTCGAGGTCGCGGGTCAGTCCCAGCTGGGGCAGTTTTTCCAGCACCCGCATTTCGGCGTTTTCCAGCACGTTGAGGTCGGGACCGTGGATGACGCAGCGGATCTCGGCCCCGGCACCGCCGAAGGTGGCCGGAATGGTCAGGGTGATGCGGCAGTTGTCCATGAAGGCAAGTTCCCTGCGGATCATGTCCTGAAGATCGTAGATGGTCTCTTTTCTCTCGCCCTTTCCCGTGGTCTTGAGGGTGATCTGGCCAAGGTAGACGGCGGAGTTGACCTGTCCGCGGGTGCCGTTGGCCTGCCCGATGCCCACCACCATGCCTTTGATGAAGTCGAACTTCTTCAGCTGTTCCGCCGCCTCCTGGATCCTGGCCGTGGTGGTGTCGAGATTGTAGTTGGTCGGAAACTCGAAACGGATGCGGATCTCACCCTGATCGCAGAAGGGCAGAAAAGAAAGTCCCACCTTGGGCACGATGAAAAAGTAGACCAGTCCGGCGAAGAGCGCTGTCGCGGCGAGGAAAAGCACGGCATGGTTGGCGGTCCAGTTGATGGAACGGTTGAAGCGGTCGCACAGCCAGTCGTATCCCCGGTCCCAGAAGACGAACATCCGGTCCAGCCGCGATGTCTTTTTCTGAGCCGAAGCGTTTTTGAGCAGGACGCACGCGAGAATGGGCGTCAGGGTGAAGCTCACGAAAAGCGACACCAGCGTCGCCCCCACCATGACGCCCGCAAAGGGCACCATCATGCGGCCGATCATGGTGGTCATCATCATCACCGGCACGAAAACGACCACGTTGGTGAGCGCGCTGGCCGAAACGGCGGCGATCACTTCGCCCGTGCCGTGTTCCGCGGCGGTCTTGATGGCGTTGCCCCGTTCGAGGCGCTTGAAGATGTTTTCGATGACCACGATGGAGTTGGTCACCAGCACCCCCACGGAACACCCCAGAGAGAGCAGCGTCATGATGTTGAAGGAGTACCCCAGATAGGCCATGACGGCGAAGGTCACCACCACCGAGATGGGCATCGAAACCATGACGATGAACGTAGACTTGGGATTGTGCAGAAAGAGGAACAGCAGTGCCGCGGTGAGGATAATGCCGATGAGGATGCTCGTCCATGCATCGTCCACCGACGACTGGATGAACTCTCCGGAGTCGGTGAACCAGAAGAGGCTCATGCCGCTGGGCAGGACGCCCGAATTGTTCATGTTGTTGTAAAGTTTGCGGATCCCCCTGATGACTTCGATGGCGTTGGCTTCGCCCTTCTTGACGATGTTGAAGCGCACGGCGGGTCTGCCGTTGACGAAGGTGCGGGTGCGGGGATCGCGGCCCATGAGCTGGATCTCGGCCACGTCGCGCAGATAGACTCTTTTGCCGTTGTACCGCCCGATCTCGAGGGAGCGAAGCTCTTCGAAATCCTTGAATTCGCCGTCGAAGGTGATGTTCTTTTCCCCCTTGTCGTACTCGATGCGGCCGAGGGGCTTGCGCACGTTGCTGGCCCGCAGTTTCGCAACGATGTCGTTGATGGGGATGTTGGTGGTGAGGAGTTTTTCGCGGTTCAGCAGCACGTGTACCTGCATTTCGTTGCCGCCGTAGACCCGGACTTCACCCACGCCGGGAACGGCCGAAAAGCGGTCCGACAGCGTGTCGTCGGCGTAGTCGTACAGGTCGTCGCGGGTGCGGTCGCCCACCAGAAGCAGCTGAACGACGGTGGTGGCGTTGGTGTCGATCTTGCGGATCCGCGGTTCGTCGGCGCCTTCGGGAAAGTCGTCGCGGATGCGGTTGAGAGCTTCGCGGATGTCGGTGGCGGCGATATCCACGTTCGTGCCCATGATGAACTCCACCTGGACCTGCCCCTGATCTTCAAGGGAGGAACTGGTGATGTGCTGAATGCCGTCGATCGAAGAAATGGCGTCTTCGATTCTCTTGACGACCTCGACCTCGATCTCTGTGGGACTGGCCCCTTTGTATTCGCACCTGATGAGGATGGTCGGGATCTCCATGTTGGGCAGAAGATCGATGCTGATGCGTGAGTACAGACTTGCTCCGATCATGATCAGCACGATGATGAATGCGGTCATTGCGATGGGGCGGTTGACTGACCAGCGGCTGAGAAACATTGTTCCAAATCCCCCTTGAGGTGTGATGTTACTTGCGTTTGACTTCGCGCAGCAGGGTCCCCGTGTTGATGAAGGTCTGACCGGTGATGACGAAGCGCTGATTCCGCAGTTTTTCGTTGTTCACGACTTCGGTGAGTTTGCCTTCCACGATGCCCGGAACGATGTCGAAACTCACCGCCCGGTCTCCCGGTCCGGAGGCGTAGGCGATGTACCTGTTGCCCGACCGCAGCAGAATGGCGTCGGAGGGCATGCCGTAGGTCTCCTTCTCCTCCAGCACGATGTCGATGTCGCACAGCGAGCCGCTGGCCAGCGCGATGTTTTTGGGCACCAGCACCTTGATCTTGAACGTGCGGCTCACCGGGTCGACGGATGGCGCCTTGTGGGTGATGACCGCCCTTCCCATCTCCTTGCCGAAGAGGCGGATGTGAACAGGTGTCCTGTCCTTCTGGATCAACGGGTAGTACACGGAACTGATGAAACTGGTGATCTCGAACTCGGTCAGGTCCTCGATCCGGACGATGTTGTTGCCGACGGAAACGTATTCGTTTTCCTCGAAATACTTCTGTGTGACGGTGCAGTCGTAGGGGGCGAGTGTGGTGGAGTCGGCGAGGTTTTTCCGCGCGATGACCAGATTGCCCTCGGCCTGTTTGAACTGGGCCTGCACGCTGGCCACGTCGGCTTCGGCCTTCCTGACGTCGGCTTCGGCGTTCTTGAGATTGACCGAAGCGGTCTCGTAGTCGGTCTGGCTGGTGGCCCGGGAGTTCCACAGCCGGGCGGAGCGGTCGAAGTCCAGTTTGGCCTTTTCGCGGTTGATCTGCGCCCGTTCGAGGGCGATGCGGGCGGCCTCCGCTTCGGCGCGTTTGACGTTGATCTCGTTCTCCTTGACCATCACCTGATTCTTGAGCACCTGCCGGTCGATCTCGAAGAGGGTCTCGCCCTTTTTGACGACGTCGCCCTCGTCGATCTTGAGCCGTTCGAGAACGCCGCCGATCTTGGCGGAGATCACCGCGTGGCGCACGGGCGACACCGTGCCCTGCACGGGAATAATACGCCTGAAAACGCGCTTTTCCAGTTTCTGCAAGGTCACGCGCACTTCGCGCTCTTTGGTGTTTTTTGCCTTCTTTCCGCCGCATCCCGCCGCCGTGAGCAGGACCGCAGCCAGAACCGTCGCGGATACCACACGATAAGATCTCATACGCACCACTCCCGTTTCATACAGTCACATCTGCGGATCCGGGCATTCCCTCCGCAGCGGGAAAAAACGCCGTCGGAACCGGCGGAAGACACCGCCACATCAACTTTTAACGGATGAGACGACCGCAATATTTTACCGAAAAGTCCCCGATTGTAAAAATTTTTACGATTTTTTCGGACGGAAACCGGAAATTTTCAGAGGCCGGGAAGAAGAGAGAGTATCTTTTCCGGTTCCGACATCCGCCCTGTTCCGTCGGGACCGCAGGCGACATGACCGGTCTCGGGACCGGCAAAGATCACGCCGCGGGAAACGAGTTCGGCAACGTTTCTGCGGCATGCCGGGTGAGCCCACATGGCCGGATTCATGGCGGGCGCGACGACGGTCATTCCGGAATAGGTAGCGGCGAAGGTCGAAAGAGCGTCGTCGGCGATGCCGCAGGCCATTTTGGCGATGAAGTCCGCAGTGGCCGGAGCGACGACAAAGAGCGAGGCCCGCGAGGCGAGGTCGACGTGTTCGGGCTGCCATTTGGGCCGGTCCCACAGAGAGGTGACCACGGGATTCTTCGACAGGGTGCGGAAGGTGAGTTCTCCCACGAAGCGCAGGGCGTTTTCCGTCATGATCACATGGACTTCGAGATCTTTTTTCGCCAGAAGACTGCACAGTTCCGCGGCTTTGTAAGCGGCGATGCCGCCGGTGACGCCGAGAACGACGACAGGGGATTTCTTTGTCATGAGTATATCTCCTCGGTGATCAGCGATACGCGGCTGGCGAGGGCGCGCAGCACGCAGAGCAGTTCATTGACGGCGCGGTCGAGATCGTCGTTGACGATCAGAAAATCGTAAGCGCGGAAATGCGCGAGCTCCCGGCGGGCGCCGGCCAGCCGTTTGAGAATCTGTTCCTCGGAGTCCGAGGCCCGGGAGCGCAGACGTTTTTCGAGGGTCTCCAGGTCGGGTGGGGCGATGAGGATGAATGAGGCGCAGGCGGCCAGCTCCGGATCAAGTCCGCAGGCCTTGCGGATGCTAAGCGCGCCCTGAACGTCGATATCGAGAACGACGGTATGCCCCGCCAGAAGCCGTTCCATGACCTGGCTTTTGAGGGTGCCGTAGCGGTGGGCGAACACGCCCGCGCACTCGAGGAACTCTCCCGCGGCTTCGCGCCGCGAAAACTCCTCTTCGGAGATGAAGAAATATTCCCTGCCGTTGACTTCACCGGGCCGCGGCGCGCGGGTGGTGCACGAAACGGAGAACTCCAGCCCCGGAATACCGGTCCGGGCCCTGGAGATCAGCGTTGATTTTCCCGCCCCCGAGGGACCGGAAATGACGATGAGACTGCCTCTTTTCTTCATGATCCATCCGTTTCTTTGAAAGTTCCTCCGCAGAGCTCCTGCCAGCCCGGGAAGTTCCATTTGAGGGGAAAATCCCGGCACTGCCGGGGCTTGACCGGTTCGATCAGACATGCCGCGGGGGCGGCGTCCGAGAGCCACTGACAGGAACCGTCGGCTTTTTCCAGCAGAGAGAGGTACAGTCTGTCCGGAGAGAACCGGGTGAACCTGTCGATGAATTCCTGCGGAGAAATTTCAAGGAAAGAGGCGATCTCATCGGCCTCTTCCCCTGTAAGTTTGACACATCCCGGCCAGCGGCAGCAGGCGCCGCAGCGGCGGCAGGAAAACGTTGCCATGGCGGAACACAAGCCTGCCGCGCCGTTCAGCGGAAATCGTCGAAGACGAGATCGTCGTTCTTGATGTCGATGAGGAAGAAACCCAGCGCGAAATCCACCCACTCCATGGGATGGATGTAAACATCGCCGTCGACGAGGCCGCCCAGTGCGCCGCCGATGGCCCAGTAATCGCGCGGACCGTCGAAGAAGTCATAGGTCCGTGTCGTCGGATCGGGGACTCCCGCGCGGTTCTCGACGTACCTGGCCACGAGACCGCTGCTTGCGAGCATGCTGTAACTTTCTTCGCCGACGAAGATGAAGGACCAGTACCAGCCCTCCTCCATGCCGACGCCGTACTGCCGGTTGTAGTTTTTGTAGAGTTTGTAGCAGACGAGACTGGCCCCCGCGCCGACATCCACGAAGCGGGTCCCCATGAGCCGGGCTTCGAGCACCGGACCGACGCCGAGACTGACCGAAAACATGTCGAGCGCGTCGATGAGCCGATTGGGGATGTAGAGCGCGATCTTCTCCACGATGTCGCCCCCGCGGACGGGTGCGCAGCTGAAAGAGAGAACCGCGACGATCAGAAGCAACAACTTTTTCATTGATTTTCTCCTCGGGCGGGACGCTGCTGCCGCCGAAACGTCATTTCTCGGTTTCGGGGGCGGTCAGAAGCGCTTTGATCTGGCGTTTCCCGGCGGTCCTCAGGGCGCAGATGCGGGCTTTGACCCCGGCGCGGGGATAGCTCTTTCCCTTCTCCCATGAACTGATCGTGTGCATGGAAACACCGAGGACCTTGGCGAACTCGCCCTGAGTCAGTTTGAGTTTCGAACGGATTCGGATGATCCCGGCGGCATTGAGACGCAGCTGGGGAGCCTTCTCTTCGACCTCTTCGACGGGAGCGCCGGAATCCTTGCGGATGACCGCGATGGTCTTTCCCGTCGCGGCCAAGGATTTTTTCAGCTCGGAGATCTGCTTGCGCAGAGCAACGACGCTGGCCTGAAGCGGCGCCACCGCAAGTTTGACCTCTTTGCGTGCGAGACGACGGATTTCGTCATTGAGGACTTGTTTCAGATCCGGCATAATAAACCTCCTTGGATGCTGGTTTCAAAACCGAAAATTCTCTTCCGCAGAAGAAATATATCCCCGTCCCGCGATTTTGCAAGGGTATTCCGGCCAAAAAAGAGAAAATTCGCTGATTTTTTTCTGTCTCATGAAAGAAAACGGCTTCTTCCGGAATCACTCGCCCGCGTCGCGCGGCAGTGCGCCCGCGCCGGAGGTACCGCTCATACCGGTTTTGTCGACCGAGATCCGGGTCTTCAGAACCGAAACGATCGCGTTTTCGTGCGCTTTGGCGATCTTTTGTGAATCGGCGGCGTCCGCAGGAATGCCGGAATAGGCCGCGTGCCGGGTCCCGAAGCCGATCTCCAGATTGGCCGCGCCGCCGCTGTCCGGGTCGGCCGGCGTCGCTCTGATTCTGGCCTCCCAGCCGGAACGGATGATGAGAATCGATTTGTTCCTGAGACCGTTGGAGATCGTCTTCGAGAGATCGTCGATACTTTCGCTTTTTCTGACGATTTTTCCGTCTTGGTCGTATTCGGTCACGACGCATGTACTCGAGCATCCCGCCGCCGCGACGGAAATCGTTGCAGCCAGTACGGAAGAGCCGATCATTTTCAATATCTTTTTTTCGATTTGCATCTTTTATCTCCTGAAAAAATTTCATGTTTTCCACCCACTGCCGGAATCGGCCGATTCGCCAGGAACTGTCTGATCTCACGAATGTCCTTCTCGTGTTCAGTCATCATGATCCTGCACATTTTATCGGTGACGAATTCCTTCAATGCATCGCGGAGCTGACGGAGTTCGCGGATGATGATCCCCAGCAGGAGCAAAGTCAGCGCGCCGGTAGCGCTGGCGGTCATGCCCAGCGTAAAAAGCCAGATGTTTTCGCTCATGCCTCCGCCCCTTCCCGTTTTCCCCATGCCGGCCACCCGGCGACGCGGAGGATCGTGTAGAATTTCCGCGTCTGTGACCGGACGCGGTAGCGGCGGAGGTCGTACCAGCCATACCTGGCGTCAGCGGATCTCAGGCCATTTTCCAAAAACTCCATGTCTGCGGCCATGCGTGCGTACTCGTTCCCGCCGATGGCGTAGCGCCGGTCGTGGATCATCGCGGCCAGTTCCAGCGTCGGGTTGATCTTGTCAAGCGCTCCCCGGAGATACTTCCCCATCCACTCGGCGCCGATTCCGTTGCAGTCGCGCCGGACGGCCTCGGTGTCGGAGAGCAGTTCCCGCCCGTCGAGGTCCCACGCTTCGGCACGTTCCCGGAGCTCTTCGATCTCCGTGTCGGTGTACATCATTCCGCCAGCACCTCGTTAATGGTGAATGCCTGCACGGAGACCCCGCTTGCGTGGGACTTCGTGAAGAGCATGCGAAAATGCGTATATGGGGCCTGATTGGCTGCAGGAACGTTGATGGTTTGCTCAAGCCCTGTCGTGTCCGGACTGCCTGTGATGGTAACAAGCGTTGTCCACGTCGTGCCGTCGTTGGAGCCTTGAAACTGCGCGTCCTCGAAGTTCTCAGGGGAGGCTATCTCGTTCATGATGTAGATGGAACTCGGCACGACCGCCCGCGGCAGTTGGATCGCGAACCAGCACGGCGTTTCGGCCGATACGGTCATTGTCCCGGACCACCAGCAATTCTCACTGGTCGTTTTGTCCATGTTGAAGGCCTTGTACGCGGGCTCTCCCTCGCTGCTGGCTGTGATGACATAGCCCTCAATCGACGTGTCGGATGTGAATCCGGTCGGGATCGCTGGCCCGCTCGCGTATTGTGCGATTGGAGAGCCGACGACGACCGTTCCGGCGACTGCGTGGAGAGCGCCGATGACGGGATCGTCCCACGCAAAGCCCGAAAACGACGTCGCGGAGGAGGCCAGCGTGAACCGCTGTTTGGTCGAATCGTAGGCCGTCGCTTTTTTCCCGGAGAGGACCAGCGGCTGTTCGGGGTAAGTGGTGTCCGTCCCGGTCAGGGTGAGGGTCATGCTCTCGTACATGTCGTAGTTCATCCAGCTCCCGGAGGCGGGGGCGGTCCCGCTCATGACAGCCACAGCCCCCCACGTGGAGAGCGAGGACGAAGAGCCGAATCCCCACACGGGGCCGCCGATCATGTCGTCGTCATACCAGCCGACAAGGTAGTAGTCCTCCGTCGCGTGCTTGTAGACGCGCTCCATCCCGGTCTTGTACTGCGTGGCGGACGTGACGGAGTATGTCCCATTGTAACCGGCGTAGTCCCCGGCGAATCCGGAGACGGCGTAACTCGACGGGGCCGTGAACGCCGCCCGGTATGGCGTGTAGGCCGTCACAAGCGCGGCGTCGATAACTGAGCCGCCGCCGGATCCTCCCACATCGCTGATCTGAATGTACTGGATCTCGAATGGATATCCGTAGCGGGTCCCCCCATCCCGGCCGACAAAGAGCTGTTCGAGGCGGGGGTTGCCGCTGAAGTAGCCGGTCGCCTCGGTCGTCCCGTCGAAGATAGTTGCGAAAGAGTTATCGGAGGCGTGCGTGTATCGGTAGATATGCCAGTCCGTATCAGGCGTCCAGCTGAAGCTGTTATTCATGCCGCCGATCTGGATCACTGAGTCGTTGATTATCAGGTCGAAGCGATTGTCGACGTCAAGAACTTCTCCGTTGCCGAAGAGACAGCTGTAATTGCTGGACAGCAGTGACGTGTCGGCGCATCGGAACTTGATCTCCACGGTCCATGCAGAATTCTCACACATCACGGACGACGGGAGCGCCCCGGCCGCGATTCTGGCGTAGGCGTTCGCCGGGCACGAGATGACGTCGTTGGCGTAGGTCAGTCCGGAGTTGGTGACGGCGACATGGTTGTCGGACTGGTCCGTGAGACTGCCCCACAGCAGGAACTGCGTGTTATTGTCCTGCAGTCCCACGCCAGATACTTCTATCGAAGCGTCACGCGTGTAGATGCCGCCGACTACGGGGAGACGCCCGACGCAAGTCAGTCCAGGGGAAACGACGTCAGAGAAACGATGGCTTGCCTCGCTCCACCTATATCCTTCCCACGTGTTGTTCGCGGGGTTGACGAGGGCGCATTTGTATAATTCCGGATATCCGATCACAAACTGCTGGGCTGTCGCGATGTACCCGACGGGGACAGACACCCGGTTGTATGATGGGGGGGCTAGGGCCGCCTCGACGGTCTGTATCGTGCCCGTGACCTTGCCGCCGGAGACGTAGGCGGTCTTGCCGTCGAGGATGTCCGCCGCCGTTGCCGTCGCGTCGGAAGTGTCCGAACCGCCTCCGGAGGGGAGCGCGGTCACGGCGGATGCGTAGCTGCCCAGCAGTTCATTGGTCAGCGTGCCGCCTTTGGCGTTGATGGCCGTTTTCAATGCCGACTTGGCCGCGGAAATGCGTTCGATTTCTGATTTGATGCTCATGTTCAGATCTCCTCCAGTGAAGTTTCGACGCCATCGAGAGCGGCACCGATCTCCTGCAATGCCCCTTCGACATTGTTTGACGTGAAGTAGCCGCCGGTGTCTGTGATGGAAATGTCATCCGCCTCTCCCGGCCCGGCGGGACCCTGCGGGCCTATGATGTTGAGTTTCTGCACCCAGCTTCCGGAGACTTTGGTGTAGACGTAGCCGGAGGCGGTGTTCACGTACCAGTCGCCGTCCTTGCCCGTCGCGGAGGCGGGTGCGGTCGTGCCCGAGAGCCAGTCGTATGTCGTGCCGTCGTCGCCGACGAACTGGATAGCCGCGCCCCACGTGTCGCCCTCGTCGGTCGAGAAGCGGATGAATTTGTCGCCCGAAGCAAAGGTGTCGTGAAAACTCACGCCGTCGGCGGAATACTGTATGGCGATCTCCGGCCCCGGCTCCCCCTGCGGGCCGTAGGGGATGGCGAAGGGGTCGGACCACTCGCCCGTGCTGCCGTGCTTGATGCGCTCGTAAAGGTCGCCCGTGGTGAGAGAGGTGTGCCAGCTCGTCCCGTCGGCGGAAAATTCGACGTAAATCTCGCGTGATACCACGGCGTCCACGTAGGCCTCCGTGGCGTAGCCGCTGGGGGTTTCCTCGGGGGGCTCGCCTCCGTCGGGGTCGATGACGTTGTGACAGGTCACGGGGAACTGCACGATCAGCACGGTACCGCCGTTTGTATCCAGTCCCCGCAGTTCGAAGTGACAGTTGCGGGAGGCCGCTCCGTCCAGTACCGTCTTGAAGCGCACCGTATTGGCATCCAGCGGGACGGTCAGTACGCCCGTGTTTGCCGCGATTCCCGAGACCGTTCGACACATGGGTGAGGTGGACATCGTCCAGTCTGCGTCGATGGCGGCTCTCCAGGCGGCGATGCCGCTCAGATCCGCCGTCGTCGGCATCTCCTCCAGTTCTCCTGAAAAGAGATGCATTTTCCACTCCGGTTTCTGTCCGAAATAGATGACGGGATCTCCTGCAAGACGGCAGTTGTTCTCGTCCACCCGGCATTGGCGGGTGATGTTGTAGTAGATGTTCATATCATGCTCCTTCTGTTGGATCGTAAAAATCGAAGCTGTTGCGGAGGTCGGCGACAAGTTCGAACGGGAAGACCATTCCGGGCGATCTGCCCGGCTTATCGGCATAAGTCATGCCCTGTACTGCGGTGACGATCTGCC
>Ga0265298_10007402_pt1 | contig 13345 bp, 9 predicted proteins | sample AusTroGonzalo_MG_3_FD_193486 | JGI IMG/M metagenome (GOLD analysis project Ga0265298, IMG submission 193486) | Bovine rumen microbial communities from tropical cattle in Woodstock, Queensland, Australia - Gonzalo_01 | ecosystem: Host-associated > Mammals > Digestive system > Stomach > Rumen ...
CAGGGCCTTCGTGACCTTCTCCTTCTTCTTCAGATATTTGACCTCCAGCAGGGCGGCGTACTTGATGCCGGGATAGTTTATGAGTCTCGGCGCAAGCGAGAGGTCGGCGTAGCCGAAGCCCGCGCGGTGCTCCGTGCGGACGGCGTAGGCGTTGCCCGCCGTGAGGAGGGAGGCCAGGCCGGCCTGCACCGCCTTCTCGCCGTCCAGCAGGTCGCGGGCGTCTAGCGTGTCCTTCAGGACCTGCGCGGCGGTTTCCAGGACGGGGTGCCAGATGCCCTCGAAGGCCATGTCGCCGAGCCTGTCCGCCAGTTCGCTTGTCCTGGGATCGACATTGCAGGCGTCCCTGTAGCCGTTGAGCAGGAAGTCGGCGGCGAACTGGCGCATCAACTGGTTGGGGATGACCAGCCTCTGCTTCCCGTTGGTTTCCTCCCCGATGGTGACCATCCCGTAGTAGAACAGGAGCGAGAGGAAACTTTCCGGCCGGTTCAGCGTATCCTCCTGGAAGGAGCGGATGAGATTGGTGGTGACGCCTCCGTCGGTCACCAGCCGCTCCAGCGCGTCGAACTTGCCGTTGAGCCTGCCGTTGGTGGTGACGACGTGCCGCAACTTGCGGTAGTCCGTCCGCAGGTTCTCGTCAACCATGTTCTGGGGAAAGTCGCCCTCGGCCATGCATCTGTAAAGGAAGCCGATGAGCAGGACGGGATTGCAGACCTGCAGGTCGTTTTTCGCGGAGAAACGGTAGTGGTCGTACCAGTCGGTAACCAGACGGAAGGCCTGTTCGCGGTCCAGGGGGAACTTGCCGGCGGCGGCGTAGTAGTCAAAAGCCTCGCGGATCTGCGCGTGGGTGAAGCCGCAGAGCGTGGCCAGTTGCGGGTTCTGGGAGACGTTCTCGGCGATGTTGAAGCCGCTGGTGACGTCGTCCAGGGTCATGGGCGAGACGCCTGTGAGCAGTATTCGCTGGATGACCTTGCTCTGCGCCTTGAGCAGGGCGAAGAAGTCCTTGAAGAAGCCCGTGCCGTGGCAGAGGGAGCGGTAGGCGTCCGTCCCCGCCTGGGCGAGCAGGCGGTTGCTGAAGTTGTCGTATTCGTCGATGAGGATGTATATTTTCCGCCCCGTATCGATTATCTTGTTTTCCAAGGTCTTGAGCCTGTCACTGAAACATGACTGCTCATGGACGGCCTCCAGCGTGCCTTTTGGCAGAAGCCCCTGGTATCGTTCCAGGAAGCCATCCAGGGCGATAGTGCAGTCTTTCTCGAAACTCCGCTGCATTTCCTCCAGCGTCTCGCCGCCGACTCTGGAGAAATCAAAATGCAGAACCAGGAACTGCCCGCGCGACGGCGTGGGGTTCTCGTGGATCCAAGTGCCGCCGAACAGTTCGTCGAAGCGGTCAGTGCTGTTCACGTCGTAGTAGTAGTGCAGGATGCTCAGCAGCAGACTCTTCCCAAACCGCCGCGGACGCAGGAACAACTGGTACGGCAGAGCCTCCAGCAGGGGGATTCCCCACGTGTTGTCCACGTAGTACCCGTTGAGCACCCGCATGTTTTCAAAGTCGCTTATCCCGTAGGGTATGGTCTTCACACTGTCGTTCATATCGCTTCCTTCGGATTATAGGGCAATATCCTTAATGTAACGCTTCCCAGACGGTTGTGCAACCGCCACAGGCGACAATGTTTGCCCCGACTGGCGCGGCCAGAAACTGGCAACCTTACCGAACAAAGACACGGACGTAGCCATCCCCTGCGCATTGAAAAAGCAGGTTTGCAGTTTATAGTATTGTTTTGCAATCAAGTTCAATAGTCTTTCATTTTTGTTGGGAGAAAAGACCATGCCGCCCTCATACTGGATTATCCTGGGGTTTATTCTCATCATTGCCGAATTTATCATTCCCGGATTCATCATTTTCTTTTTCGGCATCGGAGCCATTGCCACGGGCATTTTGAGCATCTGCCTGCCCCTGCCTGTATACTTGCAGTACATCATCTTTGGCGTGTTATCGACGGTTTGCGTGCTTGCGTTCCGGCGCTTCATGCCGAAGACCTTTTCCGGCGTCGTGGAACAGGAGCAGGACCTGCCACTGGAGGCGCTGGAATATGCCGGACAAAGCGCCAAGGTCATCGAGGCCATTCGCCCCGGCGTCGAAGGCAAGGTCGAGTTCCAGGATTCCGACTGGCGCGCCAAGTCTTCAGAAAGCCTTCAAGTCGGAGAGATAGTCACCATCGTCAGGCGGGAAAATCTCGTCCTGGTCGTTTCAACCCCCAAAGGAGAATAGAACAATGCAAGTCATCGCCTTCCTTTTCTTGTTTTTCATCCTCGTCGCCGTCTTCAAGTGCATGGTCATCGTCCCGCAGAAGAACGCCTACATCGTGGAGCGTCTGGGACGCTACAGCCGCACTCTCTCCGCCGGCATGCACCTCCTGCTGCCCTTCATCGACGTCATCAGATACAAGCAGAACCTGAAGGAAATCGCCCTCGACGTTGACAAGCAACAGTGCGTCACCAAGGACAACATCATCGTGGAAATCGACGGCATCCTCTACCTGATGGTCACCGACCCCGTCAAGGCCTCCTACGGTATCCAGGACTACTTGTTCGCCTGTTCGCAACTGGCCCAGACAACCATGCGCTCGGAGGTCGGCAAACTGGAACTCGACCGCACCTTCGAGGAACGCGCCTCCATCAACTCGGCGATTTGCGATGTCGTTGACAAGGCGTCCGACCCCTGGGGCGTCAAGGTCATCCGCTACGAAATCAAGACGATTACTCCCCCGACCAGCGTGCTCGACGCCATGGAGAAGCAGATGCGCGCGGAGCGCGAAAAGCGCGCCAAGATTGCCGAATCCGAAGGTGAGCGCCAGTCGCGCATCAACCAGGCAGACGGCGAAAAGCAGGAGGCCATCGCCAAATCCGAGGGTGAGAAGGCGCGCCGCATCAACGAGGCCGAGGGTCGTTCCACGGAAATCCGACTGGTGGCCGAGGCCACGGCCGAGGGCATCCGTACCATTGCCGCCGCCCTGAACGAGCCCGGAGGCCAGGAGGCCATGCGGCAGAAACTGGCCGAGCAGTACATCGCCGAGTTCGGCAAACTCGCCCAGAAGTCAAACAGCCTGGTGCTTCCCGCCAACGTCGCCGACATCGCCAGCATGGTCAAGGTCGCGCTTTCCGCCGCTTCCAAGCAGGACGGCAAGCCGAATTCCTAAGTGCCTTCTAACTTGGCGGAGAGCACGCCATGAAGAACCTGATTACCAGTATCGATTCCTTTGAAAACATGATACAGGGTAATTTCCTGTATGTGGACAAGACTGAATACGTCTGGAGGCTGATAGAGCCAGCGAAGGGGCTTTATTTCCTGTCGCGCCCGCGACGTTTCGGGAAATCACTGTTGCTGTCCACGCTGAAGGCCGTTTTCGAGGGGAAGAAAGAACTCTTCCAGGGGCTTGCCCTTTATGACAAGCCCTACGACTGGGAAAAGCACCCCGTCATTCACCTGGATCTGAACGGACGGGATTTCAGTACGCCCGAAAAAATGGAAGACCGCCTCCAGCGAATACTTCTGGAGCAGGCCAATGACCACAAAGTGCAATTGCAGATAAATTCAGCGGACACAATGTTCCATGAATTGATAAAAACCCTCCATGACAAGTTTGGGGATGTCGTCATTCTGCTTGACGAGTATGACAAACCTATCTTGAACAACATATCCGAAGACAATCGCCAGGTGTTCCTCAAGGCTCTCAAGGCATTCTATTCCGTTATCAAGGAAAAAAACGACATGATTCGCCTAGTCTTCATCACAGGCGTAAGCAAGTTCAGCCATGTCTCGCTCTTTTCCGATCTGAACAATTTGACGGATATAACCCTTGATGCCGATTTTGCGGAGATGCTGGGCTTCACGGAACAAGATATCAGAGCAAATTTTGCTGACCGCATCCCTGAGGCGGCCAAGGCCAATGGCCTCTCCGAAGAAGATCTGATGCAAAGGCTTCTCATCTGGTACGATGGTTACCGCTTCTCCGAGGCCGTTACGCATGTCTGCAATCCCGTCTCCGTAACCTCATTCTTTAAAAAGCATTATAGGTTTGCCAACTACTGGGGCACCACAGGCATGCCAACATTCCTCTTTAAACTGGCCAGGACAACGCGCTTCAATTTCGAGCAAGCACTTTCAGAACCTGTTTCGGAACTGGCTTTCAACGCCTATGATGTCGATAGCATCGACACCCTGGGGTTGCTCTGGCAGACTGGATATCTTACCATCAAGGAAACCCTGCCAGCGACCCTGGGCGCCACCATGTTCCGTCTGGGTTTCCCCGATTACGAAGTCGAGCAGTACTTCAATACCCAGTTGCTGGCCTACTACAGCGGCTACAAGGATTCGACCATGTCTTCCGTGGTGTACAAACTGACGGAGTCAATTCGCCATGACGAGGTTGATACATTCATGAAGACATTACAGGCCTACTTCGCCAGCATCCCATACGACATCCGTAGCGGCGACGAACACTACTACCAGACCATCTTCTTCATCACTTTCCTGCTCCTTGGTTGCAGCATCGAGGCTGAATCACGCACGAATGAAGGCCGCATCGATGCCTTTGTCCGCACGGACAAGGCCGTGTATATCTTCGAGTTCAAGTTAGACAAGACAGCGGAAAAGGCGGTCAGCCAAATCGTCAACCGTCACTATTATGAGAGGTTCCAAGCCTGTGGCCTGCCCCTCCGCCTGATAGGCGTGGATTTTGATTCCGAAAAGGGACGCATCGACGGTTGGCAGGAGCAGAAAAGCAGTTGACAAACATCAAGGAGAAATAAGTTTCTGTCATCCGTTCGTGACCTTTAACAAGTCGTGCCATAGAATGAATCATTCTGAAGGTACAATCTTCTCCATCATCCATACAACCGACATCATAAAGATAGCGATTCGTAAATTAGCCCAATGACCTATACCACGAACTATGAGCTTCTCCAGAAGATGCGGAGCGGCGACAGTGCCTCCTGGGAGTTGTTCCGGGAGTTTTACCGTCCGCTGATTGCCCGGCGCGGGATGGATTTTGGCCTGTCGCCGGCAGAAGTCGATACGCTGATTCAGGATGTCATGGTCGTCTTTTTCCAGAATCGGGTGTTGGACAAATATGAGCAGGGCAAAGGGCGTTTTCGGAGTTATCTGCGAACAATAACCACTCGTTGTGCTCTCCGTCTGCGCAAGGCGCGCGAAGACTCCCGGGAGATTCAAGAAGGCGAACTGGATATCCCTGACGCCACGGATGAGGCTCTGTTCAAGGCGGAATGGGAGGAATTTATCCTGGAAAAGGCCTACCAGGAATTGCGCGAAACCATGGATTCCGCCAAATACATGGCTTTCCAGATGCACTCCATCCAGGGGCGTTCTGCCGCCGAAGTCGCCGAGATTTTCGGTATGAACAGAAACCAGGTCTATCTTCTGTGTTCCCGCACCCTCAAGAGCCTCAAGGAGATAGTCGCCCGGCTACAAGAGGAACTGGGGTAGCGCATGGCCCTGGCCAGCAACGATATTTTCGCCGGTTGCCGCATTGTCTCGCTATGCGGACGTGGTGGCAACGGCGAGGTCTATCTGGCGGAGGATGCCATTGGACGGCGGGGCGCCATCAAGATATTCGACTCCCCTGAGGCAGAAAAGCGCGAATTGCGGGGCATCAAAAACTACATGCGGCTGGGAAGCCCCATGCCGTCATCGCTCATTACCATCCATCATGCAGGGCAGGAGAACGGACATTTCTACTACCTTATGGATCTGGCTGACAATGCCGCCACCACGACTGAAAAATATGTTCCCGACACGCTGTCCTACCGTCTCAAGCAAGCCGTTCCGGCAAAGCGCTTGCCCCTGGATGAGGCACTCAAACTTTGCCTGACCCTGCTGGACGGCATCGAGGCCATGCACCAGGCTGGACTCCTGCACCGGGACATCAAGCCAGAAAACATCCTTTTCGTCCAAGGCCGCCCCGTGCTGGGAGACCCCGGTGGCTCTGGAGACTACACGCATACCCTGTCCGTGACGGGCACCCTGGGATACATCCCGCCGGAACTTCTGCGCAGTGGCTCCCAGCCAACGCCTTCAGCGGACATCTACGCGCTCGGCAAGGTCCTCTACGTCGCCATCACGGGAAAATCACCTGACGATTTTCCTGACATGCCCGTAGACCTGGACATATCTACCCTAGTGCGCGTCTGCCGTCCGCTAGGACAACTCTGCAACGCCTTGCCGTCCCAGCGCTGCCAGAACTGCACGGACTGCCGTCGCCTGCTTCTGGACATCAACCGCCCGCATGGCCGTCTCTGGACGCTCTGGCGCCGCTGGGAAGTCGATGTCGCCTGGCGTCGGTGCGTCTTGGCATACGCGGCGGCGGTCCTGGCAATGGTACTAGTTGTCGTGCTTGGCGGAGTGTGGGGCTTGCGTAGGCATCAGGCGACCTTGCGGCAGGCGCAGGAGATGGCCGCGAGACAAGATGCGGAATGTGCGCGGCGGCTGGAAACCTGGCAAGGCCGCGAGAACAAAATGCGCGTCCAACTGACGGAGGCGGGAATAAATTTTCCCCTGGAGGAGAAATTGCAGGCGATAGAGCAGTTGTCCCGGCAGGGGCGGACAACGGAGGCTTTATCACGGCTAGACGGTTTGGACGACTCCCTGAAAATCATCGCTTCAGAACATATTCCTCCATTGGAAGACGAGTCGAAGTCTCTGTCTGACCGTCTGTACGCCAATGGCCGGATCTTCGGATATCTTGCTTCGCCACTAGGCAAATGGTTTCTGCCAGAAAGCCTGCGAAGCGAGTTGGCGGACAAGGCCGAGGAAGAGGCCGCCAAGCTGTCGCGGGCAGGAGGTTTCCCGAAAATCAAGAACGGCAAAGCCTTCCTGTATGTCCGGGGTTCCATCATGAATTTTATTTTTGTGCCACCAGGTCAATTCCTGTCGCCTGTCACGGGGAAAATCGAGCGAATCAACCACCCTTTCTGGATGCTGGAGTCGGAGTTGTCGCTTGAGCAAATGCAAATGTTCGCCAGCAACCAGACGTTGCTTGTCACCAACAAAGAGACCCCGGCTACTCGACTGGGATGGAACGACTGTTTGGCCCTCTGCCTTGATTTGAACAAACGATTGTCGCAGGAAATGGACTTTCCGCCTGGCTATGGCTTTCGTCCTCCTACCGAGGCAGAATGGGAGTTCGCCGCCTTGGGAGGCATGACGGGCACTGGCCTTGGCAAAGACACGGAATCTCCTGTTGCCAATGAATTTGGACTGCTGAACCTCGACCGGAATCTGGCAGAAATCGTCCAGTCATACCCCAATCGCCATTGCGAAGGCTGGGGCATCCTCCGCGGAGCCAGTTTTCAGGATTCCAGCCCGGGAATCGAAAATCGTCATCCTGTCCGTCTTGACCAGGTAGCCCTGACGCATTTCGGCTTTCGACCCGTCCTGGCTCTCGTCGCGGAAACATATTACCGCGACGTCTGGTATTTCCCCAAACATCCTTTGACCGCTGTTGTCGACGGAAAGGCCTACGCTGACTTCGAGACCTGCGTCGCCAGCACATCCTGGCAGGAGGCCCAAAGGCTGGCCGCCGACCTGGGCGGATGTCTTCCGGAACCGCAGTCTCGCGCTCATCTTAACAGAATCATCGACGCCTTGAAGGCGGACTGGCGCTTTCCCATGCCACTTGGCATTCGCTTCCAGGAACAGTCGTGGCGAACTATTTCCGACAATCTGCCTTCATCCTTTGCGGCAGAACTGGCTTCGCCCATCCCCGGTTCCCAGCGTCTGGTGCTGGCGTCCACGGCCAAGTCCAGCATGCAGGTCACTGACGACATGAAGTTGCCTGTGGTCTGCGTGGAATTTTCCGACCCCGAAGCCCTGGCCATTCCGCATCGCCTGACTCTGGAGGACGAGTTCGAAATCGACGGCAGGCACTTCGCTCTGCTGAGATATCACATTGTAAACTATATGCATCAGGCTTTTCTGAATTTCGTCGGCTACGAGTCGCCCATCATCACGGATGCAACCGTACTCGCCAGACTTCTCGAACACCTGAAACCCTTCAAGGAAAGCATAGACATTGGACTCCACGCGCATGGGCCGGACTGGTGCTGGCGTGACTTAACTCCTCTGGAGAAGGGAGTCATGATAGATTTGTCTCCGCTTGATAAAGCCTATCTCGGCACCAGAAACTACAGCATTGTCGTGGCCAGGGATGGACATCTCGAGGCTGCCTTTAAGTGCAGCGACGCCATCCTTGTGGAAATTCCCCAACAGGAAAACGCTCGATGAAACCGCAAGTCGTCACCCATGCCTTTGCTCCTGTTTACGACAGACATTCACGTCTGCTGATTCTCGGCACCATGCCATCGCCGCAGTCCGTCAAGAACGGCTTCTACTATTCGCATCCGCAGAATCGTTTCTGGCCCTTGCTTGCCGCCTTGTACAATGAGCCAGTTCCCCAGAATGTCCAGGCGAAGACAAGCTTCGTTCTGAAGCACAATCTTGCCCTCTGGGACGTGCTGGCCAGCTGCGAAATTGCCGGTGCCGCCGACGCCTCGATTCGTCAGGCAGTCCCGAACGACCTGACCATTATTCTGAAGGAAGCGCCCATAGAGCGCATCTTCACCACAGGCAAGACGGCATACAACTTGTTCCAGAAGCATATTGCCCCGCGACTCCACCGCGAGGCCGTCTACCTGCCCTCCACAAGCCCCGCCAACCAGGCACTGTTCCCCTGGGACAAACTGCTGGCCGTTTGGCGGCAAATCCTATTGCCGGAAACTTTGGACGCGTAATCTGAAAACGCAACACTGTCCGAAAGAAAAGTGACCAGACTTGTGATAGCGGCGAATACGCCATTTCCCAACCTTGCCCTCTTTTACCTTATGGGGAAACCCACCCCCGCCCACCACCCAATAAATATAATGCCTCGTTCGGCAAAAAATGCGTTACCAATACCAATGCAACATTTTTTGTAACTTTCTATGACTTTAGAAATTCTTGAATACAAGCAATATGCAACGGGCTTGTGCAAGAGTTAAAGGCACCTTTTTTTCACGGGCACGGCGGCGGCGAAGGGTCTCGCCGCCCTACCAGACGGTAGCGCACCTTTCCAAGGGCACGGCGGCGGCGAAGGGTCTCGCCGCCCTACCAAAGCGGTGGCGCGCCTTCCGCAGGGCACGGCGACGCGGACAGAGCCGCGCACTCCCGTACGCGTTTCCCCTGGGCACGGCGGCGGCGAAGGGTCTCGCCGCCCTACCAAAGCGGTGGCACTTTTTTTCCACGGGTTCGACGGCGGCGAAGGGTCTTGCCGCCCTACCACCGCCGCACCGCGCAAGATCCTGATGTGCATTTGACCGAAAATGTCAAGAAAATGCAATAGCATAATTTGCATTGTTTTAGGAAATGATATACAGTTAGTATTTGCCGAGTTGAAGGCTCGGCATCAGAAGGAATCTACAACAATGTTACAGAACATACTGCTATGCGGTGTCGGCGGACAGGGAATCCTGCTGGCGGCCAAGGTGATTGCAGCGGCGGCCTCGCAGTCGGGCTTTCAGGTCACGACAAATGAAATCCACGGCATGGCGCAGCGCGGCGGCTCCGTGACTGCCTTCGTGCGCTATGGGGACTCTGTCTTTTCGCCCCTGTTTCCTCCCGGACAGGCTGACGTCCTGGCTTCGATGGAGGCGGCGGAGGCACTTCGCTATGCGCACTGGCTGCGGGCGGGCGGTCTTGCCGCCGTTTCGAAGCAGCGCCTGATTCCCGTGACTGTCTCTTCTGGTAAGGCGACATATCCCGTCGACGTCGACGAGCGGCTGGCCAGGGTCTTTCCCGTCCTGAAATACCTCGACTGCCGTCAGGAGGCACTGGACCTCGGCGACGTCCGCATGGCCAACACTGTCCTGCTGGGAGCCTTGTCGCAGGGTCTTGACGGCATTGCCGCCGATGTCTGGGAGCAGGCGCTGTCGCGTTGCGTCAAGCCGGCATTCCTCGACGCCAACCTCCGCGCCTTCAGCCTGGGCCGCCAGAGCCAAAATTAACCATTTGCCCAACGATAACCCCCATCAAATAACAACTAGGAAACGACAATGACAAAAGGTCTTTTTTTCAATCAGCCGGAAGAGACAATGCCACGCGAAAATCTCACCCGTCTTCAGGATGACCTGCTCAAGAAACTCATAGCCAGGGTGTACAAGAACAACGCCTTCTACAAGAAACATCTTGACGAGGCCGGCATCAATCCCGATACCTTCCAGGGGCTTGCCGACCTGGAGAAACTCCCGTTCACCAAAAAGACGACCTTCCGCGAGCAATACCCGGACAAAATGTGCTGCGTGCCGATGTCGGAAATCCGCGAGATGCACATGTCCAGCGGCACTTCGGGGACGCCTGTCGTCATGCTGTACACCGAAAACGACCTCGACCAGTGGGCGACCTGCATGGCTCGCTGCCTCCGCATGGCCGGCGTCGCGGAGCACGACGTCTTCCAGCTGACGCCGGGACTCGGCCTGTTCAACGGCGGCTTCGGCTGCTACCACGGCGGACGCAAGGCCAACTGTTTCGTGATTCCCGCCGGCCCCGGAAACACCCCCCGCCAGCTCAAACTGATGCAGGACCTGCACACCAACGCCCTGCTGTGCGTCGTCTCTTACGGCGCCCGCATTCTGGAAGTCATGCAGGAGCAGAAGATAACGCTCCCCGACCTCAAGGTCGGCATCTTCGGCGCGGAAACCTTCCCCGACGCCCTCAAGGACAAACTGCGCAAGGGCTTCGGCATCGACGTCTTCGACATCTACGGCATGACGGAAAGCGGCGGCATCGGCACCCTGGGCCAAGACTGCTGCGAGCATAACGGCATCCATGTCTGGGAAGACCACTACATCTGCGAAATCATCGACCCCAAGACCGGCAAAGCCGTCCCGGACGGCGAGGAGGGCGAACTCGTCTTCACCACCTTGACCCGCGAGGCCATCCCCGTCATCCGCTACCGCACCAGCGACCTGACGCGCGTCATCTCCCGCGACGTCTGCTCCTGCGGACGCACGCATATCCGCTTGGCGCCCATCACTGGCCGCGTCGATGACATGATCATCGTCAAAGGCGTCAACGTTTTCCCGTCCCAAATTGAGCACAGCCTGCTGAAGATTCCCGGCGTTCTCGGCGAATACCAGATTTTCATCGACGACATCGACGGCGTGCGCAAGCTATACGTCAAAGTCGAGACGGCTCCCGAGGTCACAGGCTACATGGTTTCACGCCAGCTCAAGGAAGACCTGGGCTTCGCCGTTGACGGCGAGGTTGTCCCGCAGGGAACCCTCCCGCGCAACGAGGGCAAGGCCAAGCGCGTGTTCTATCTGAAGAACGGAGAACTCGTCAAATGAAGCAGCACCTGACCGGCAACGAGGCTTTGGCGCGCGGCGCCTGGGAGGCAGGCGTTGCCGCCGCCTTCGGCTATCCGGGAACCCCCTCCACGGAAATTCTGGAGAACCTAGTCAAGTACCCGGATGTCTACTGCGAATGGTCGCCGAACGAGAAAGTGGCGCTGGAGGCCGCCGCCGGCGCCGCCATCGGAGGCGTCCGCAGCCTCGTCACGATGAAATGCGTGGGGCTCAATGTCGCCTCCGACCCGATGATGACGCTCTCGTACACCGGAATTATCGCGGGAATGGTCATCATCGTCGCCGACGACCCTGGGCAGCACAGTTCGCAGACGGAGCAGGACACGCGCCATTACGCGCGGCTCGCCAAACTCCCCGTGCTTGAGCCGGGCAATTCCATCGAGTGCCGCAGTTTCATCATGCGGGCTTTCGACCTCTCCGAAAAATACCGCTGCCCCGTGCTGATTCGCAGCACGACCAGCGTCAGCCATTCGCGCTTTTCCGTGGAGACCGCCGACCGCGTTTCGCGCGAACGGATTCCCTTCGAGAAGAAACCGTCGCAGTTTGTGCCTCTGCCCCTGTGGGGACGGAAACTACGAGCCCTCGTGGAAGAACGCATGGTCAGCCAGGCGGCAGAGTCATCTGCCGACCAGCAACTCAACACCGTCTTTCGTGGTGACGGGCATCATCGCCTCGGCATCGTCTCCGCCGGCCTGCCCGCGCTGGAATGCGTGGAGGAGTTCCCGGAGGCCGCCGTCCTGAAACTGGGCTGGGCCTGGCCTTTCCCCGACGACTTGCTCCGCCGCTTCGCCACGACCGTTGAGGAAATCGCGGTTATCGAAGAAGGCGACCCCATCCTTGAAGAGCATCTGCGCTCCCTCGGCATCGCCTGCCGTGGCAAGGATGTCACGCCGCGCTGCGGTGAACTGACGCCCGAGGTGATTGCGGGAGTCCACGCCCGGCTGGACGGACGCGAGTTCACTCCAGTCGCCCCTTTGCCGGAAGCCGCGGACCTGCCGGGACGTCCCCCGATGCTCTGCGCCGGCTGCCCGCACCGCGGACTGTTCTACGCGCTAGCCCAGTTCGACGTCATTGTGACAGGCGACATCGGCTGCTATACACTGGGGGTCTTTCCGCCTCTGGAGCGGACGGACATCGTGCTTTGCATGGGCGGTGGCTTCACCATGGCCCACGGCCTGAGCAAGGCAGGCGAGACGCGCCCAGTTGTCGGCATCGTCGGCGATTCGACCTTCTTCCACTCTGGAATCACGGGGCTCCTGAATCTCGTCTACAACCAGGGCAACGCTACTCTCGTCGTCACCGACAACCACACGACAGCCATGACCGGGCATCAGGACCACCCTGGCACGGGACGTACACTCATGGGCAAGCCCGCCCCTGCCGCTGACATCGAGGCCATTGCCCGCGCTTGCGGCATGAAGCGTGTGCGGACCGTCAATCCCTACGACACCAAAGCCATGCACGAGGTCTTCCAGGAAGAACTTTTCTGCGGTGAGCCGTCCCTGGTCATTTCCCGCGCCCCCTGCGTCCTGCACGACAAGACCGCCGTCAAGCCAGCGCCGCATATCGACCCTGCGGCCTGCAAGAACTGCAAGACCTGCCTCAAACTCGGCTGCCCCGCCCTGGAGACTCCAGACCGTCAGGGCAAGCCCGTCATCAATGCCCAACTCTGCACGGGCTGCGGGATGTGTACGCAAATCTGCCCCTTCCACGCCATTGGGTAGGTACTCGCGCGGTACACGACGGCGCGAACATCACCGCACCGTGCGCTTTTCCAAGGATAACGATGGCCGAGCAGCTCGGCCATGGAAGTTGAAAAAGAAAACGCACGTTTGCAAGACTAAACGCACCACACGCAGGAAAAGGCGTGCATTTAGTCTTGCAACACCGTGCGTTTAATGCTGCAAGAGGATTTGGATGCAGATTTTCCTGC
>Ga0265298_10007403_pt1 | contig 13343 bp, 9 predicted proteins | sample AusTroGonzalo_MG_3_FD_193486 | JGI IMG/M metagenome (GOLD analysis project Ga0265298, IMG submission 193486) | Bovine rumen microbial communities from tropical cattle in Woodstock, Queensland, Australia - Gonzalo_01 | ecosystem: Host-associated > Mammals > Digestive system > Stomach > Rumen ...
TAAGTAACAAACGATAAGCAAAAGGTAAGAGGCGTGTCACAGATGGCACGCCTCTTATCTTATACGCTAACTTAGGAAATCGCAACTTTCCGATGCAGAAACGATTGTCTTTTCATATCAATATATTTTGACCTTCTTCTTTTCTGGCTTTGGCTTTGGTTGCGCGGACGGTCTATTGTGACGCTTAATAGATATCGTACCAATCTTCTTTTCAGCTTCTTCTGTTTTCGCTGTTTGGGAGTCAGCATGTGTTCCCTTAATATCAAGTGCACATGTCGTTGAAATAGAAGGACATCCGTCTTCAACAACGGATATATCAATCACTCGCTTTCCAGACCAATTTAAAATACGTGCTTTATAAGTTTCCTCTGTTATTTTCGTTATCTGAACAGACATCGAGTCAGTCTCTTCTATCTCTATGTCCTTAAAGTAAATCTTATTCTCAGGCAACTTATTCCTTACACTTATCTCAAGGTCTAAAGTTTTATCAGCATACGCGCTTTTTGTTACTTCGACAGCATAATTGAATATGTACCACGTCTTAAACTCCAAGGTATTTTCACTATAAATTAGGCCATCATAATTCATAGAGAAAGTAGTGATGGAAGGGGCTCGCTCTAAGCTAATCTCCTCCGGTATGTTCATGGTACACTGATAAGCGAGTGTGGAAGACTCTACGTTTGAGACCTCCCTGCGAGTATCTTTATTGATAATACAGTTCTCGTCAAGACTAACCAAAGTCATTAGTGAAGGCTTCATATAAGGCGGACAAACCACTTTAATCTCGGTATCGACCGTCTTGTGAGCAAAGCCTAAATCCTGATTACCGTTCAATATATAGTGGCAACTATTATTGGTGTCGACAATCACAACGCCGTATTTACCGTTCTTCTTAACTAAAGCCTCGTTACCCCAAAGCTGGGAAACTTCTTCAAATTGTGCAGGAAGAATCTCAACATCTCGATAAGTTATACCCAATAATTTAGTTTCTTCATCAGGATATGACCTGGCTTTCAACTGACTTTCATAGACAGGAAGTGGCTGTTCTGGTATAGGGAACGACTGCTCTTCTTGTCCTTCATATTGAATCTTGGTCAGACGCATGTGCTTATCAAAATACATGATTCCTTTCTTTAAGATGATAAAAAAACCATCTTCGGTCTCTTCAGGCTTTTCTACACGATCAGCGGTAAATACCCTGGATTTCTTATTATTTGTATTTCCATCCATGGCAAGGGGTGTGAGCGTCCTGTTTTTGAAATTGTATTCATAAACACGTTTCTTTACGACCATAATGGATTTACCATTATTGGATGACGAAATAAAGTCTATATCATCAGCCTCAATGTCCGCGTCAGGAAGATCAATAACCTCGCCCGTATTGGCAGAAATATAGCGATTCGTACTGGCTCCGTCGAGGATATGCTTTTGCGATTTGGGGACTTTCACTCGTGCATAGCCCTCAAAAAAAGGAGCAGCCTCAGCATAAGGGCCTATTGGCTCACCACCCTTGGCAGGAATGTAGTAGTAGCCCGAATTATTATAGACCACAACATAGCCATCTGAGAAGAACGGAAGCCCTATTACTTGGTAGTATTTATTTGAAACATCTTTCAAAACACCCGTATCACTTACATAAGCAACAAACTTCTCATTATTGAACAGAAGGGCTGCATGTGACCTAAAGGGAGAAATACTATCATATTTCAGAGGAATGATTACTTTCTCATTTGCATCAATCATCCCGTTCTTTCCATCTTTAGTGACAACGTAGAAGCCCGTTCCGAGTAATTTGATTTTGTTATACTCGGGATGGACTTCCCAACGAGGAATCTGCGCATGGACACTTATTGTAAAAAGAAATAATAATATAGAGACAATATACTTCATCATTTTATTAATTAAAATCTTGGAGTGTTTTGTTTATTTTATCTGTGAAGACAGGATCATTATTCTTTTGTGCTTCCATCATCGCCTTATTTAGCAATTTGAGGAAGAGCTTTGTGTCTTCTTTAACACTTACACCATAATAATGATATACAGACAGCCAATAAAGGCTCTTATAATCTGTCGAATCTGAGACTTCGATAGACTTGTTGAGCCAGCGTATGGCCTCCTTGTTCAGTGCTTGGTCTTTCAAAAATCCATCTTCATTAATGGACCACTCCATGAGTTTTTTTCTACGGACAGACTCTTCATCTGTAGGTATAGCAGCATAAGTATACGCAATTTGGAAAATAGCATCCTTATTGCCTCTTACTGCCAATGCCTTCATGCGATCAAAAGCATTGTGTATGCTATCAATGTTGTCCTGTTGAAATAGTTCCATACACTTCTCATATTCTTGCATTTCTTCTGCCACCAGCAAGGAATCGGTATTAACGACCACTGGTTGGTCATTACTAATACCTAATTTGTCAGGGAACAAAAAGACAGCAGCAAGTGCACAAATAATAAGGACAATAGCACATGAACCTATGATGTACCACTTTTTAGAAGACGGATTCTTGTCAAAGCCGCCACTACCTAATAAATCCCTATTATATTCCATTGTGGTTGCCTTGATAGAAGGCTCTTCGATTAGCTCTGAAGGGATTTGCAAGGTGGTTTCCTTCAATGCCGGCGTATTGTTTTCTGGTACAAACTGCCTGGTTCCTGGATGCCGAAGCGCCCTATTAGCAGTCTCTTCCAAATCCACAGCAGTAGGACGTTTCCACGGTTCTTCCTGCAAACAGGACTCAATCGTCTTGTTCAACAGTGGTGAGAAACCTTCTGGAAGAGCTGGGATTTCTGCTCCCTTCTTCTGTAACAATCCTCCATCATTACCAAAAGGTAAAAAGCCCGTGAGCATTTCATAAATAGTAGAGCCGAGCGAATAAATATCGTTGGCCATGATGGGGAGGTTATTACGCGTAAAACGCTCTGGTGCCATATATGAAATGGTGCCAGCCGAAAAGAGAGCCATATCTTGATTGGAGACACGACTAAGCGATTGCTTGGCCTGTGTACTGACTCCAAAGTCTGTGAGCATATAGTCGCCATTGTCTGCAAGCAGAATATTGGCTGGCTTTATATCTTGATGCAGAATTGGAGGAGTCATAGCGTGCAGATAAGCCAGCGCACTCGCTGTGTCCCTAAGAAGTTTCCACGCTTCATCCTCGTCCATCTTGCCAATCATCTTACCAATATTACCCTTCTCACAATAAGGCAATATCAGGTAAGGACGGTTACCGCACATGGCGAAGAACAATGGACGAAGAAGATTCTTATGGCTTGCATTTACCATAAGCGCAAATTCATGAGTCAGCATGTCATTGCCGTCCTCATCAGCTCCCGGAGTGGGATTATATATTTTCAAAGCAAGAGTGACCCCCGTCTGATTGTCTTTCACTTTCCAAACTTCAGAGAAGGCTCCCTGCCCTAATAACTTTTCCTGTTCGTATCTGTTGTCAAAAATGGCCATTTCAACAAGTGTATTTATCTATCGAGTGCAAATTTAGCTATTTTTTTTCTTTCTGCAAAATAAAAGGGGAAAAAATCACTTGTCTCAATAACGTCGTTCCATTTCTTAGTATCATCTTCCCGCACAAAATAAGACCCAAATAGAGGTGTTCCGAACATTATCAGAAGCAATAACCAATACCAAAAGAGAAGCCGCCAAATTTCTGTTTGATTCCGAAATCAGAATAGAACGGAGTCAGGTCAGATTTGTAGGAAGCACCGATAGACACTGTATTAAACACAATAAACTTCAGTCCACCCTGCCAACCTATCCGAAAGCGTTTGTAGCCGTCATCCCCCATATAATCTTCGTCAAACAAATTATAGGACTCCTTTACACCATTACCATATTTGTACCGTTCCTCGGCTGAGATGTTAACGGTGAGGTTAACACCGCCATAGGGTACTAATGCGAAGTCTTCGGAGACATTATATCTCAGACCTATATTAACTGGTATCTTTGCCCAATAAAATTCATAGCTATGTTTAACTCTATCGCTTTTATCATAATAGTTTTCAGAGAAATAGAAACCGGAAGTTTCCACACCCGACTCCAGGAACACAGGACTGTCCCCCAGCATATAGGCATAGGAAAAACCAATAGTGAACCCCTTGAAGTTGAGGTCGTCATAACCACTTTTGTTTGTTGACAGCTTCATGGGCGAATATTCCACATAAACATTTCCCCAGTCCTCGTTATCATAAGAATATGAGGAGGATGTTTTATAGCTAATAGTCGGTTCGTTACCTACAATTACATGCTGACCACTATAATAGTCACCATCATACTGTGCTGACACTGACAAACAACACATCAACACCACAACAATTAAAATAGGCTTTAACGTTCTCATAAAACTTTATTCTGGTTATTTTCTACGAGCTGGAGCTGTACTCCGCACTGGGCCGCTGCTCCTACGAGGAGAAGAACTTCTGTGACCTCCGCTAACAGATCGGCCAGAAAAACTGTTGACATTGATATTAACCGAGGATGAGCTACGACTTGAAGACTGCGGATAATTCTGCGCGTTAACAGGACGAATAGGCTGACTCTCTGGTTCCTGAGCATTGACAATGCTTGATCCTGTGGATGAGAGACTCTGAATCATGTTATTGGCTTCGACACGGTGACGACCATTAGGATATATGTTGAGATAGGCATAATAGTCATTAAGAGTCGTACAACCATAGAACATTCTGTCGTCGTTTGCCCCATCATCAGTTTGAACTGGCTGCTGAGGAACCGGCTGATTTGTATTGGCATCAATAGCTGGCTGAACGGGCTTCTCCTTGGAAGGCTGTGGTCTCATGACAATCTCCACATCAGCAGGTTGCGGCTTAGTTGGAGTGACTTTCACCGATGCTGGCTTTTGAGACTTTGAGACAGGGATTGCCATCAGCGGCGCAGCAGGAGAAAGAGCCTTGATACGTTTCTGTGCATCCTCGACACGAGATGAAGAAGGATAATCTTTGATGAACTGCTCATAGTCTTGCTTGGTCTTACAAGACACGAAATCCTGTTCCTCACTGATATAATTGACAAAATATACGATGCCGGAGACGAGCACGATAGCGGCAAGACATGCTGCAGCAATGAGTGCGATACGTTTTCCTATGAAGTTACGGCTGTTATTCTCTGGTTTCCGTTCATCTGGTTTAGGCGTAATAGGTTCTGACCCGCCAGGCCGCCCATTTCCTCCCCTTCCTGGATATATTTGCGTGTTGGACGTATTTCCGGAAACACCATTGCCAATAGGAGGCAAAGGTTTGTGCTGCAAATAAGCTGTTGCATAATCGACTATCTGCGAAGCTGTCGGTCGGTTCCAGGTCTCAGCAGCCAAACAGGCACAAACGAGCCTTTCCAATTGAGAAGAAACACCTCTGACAGCGGGTATCTTCGCACCGTTAAGCTGTACGCATCCACCCATGCCTTCCCAAAGTACATGTCCAGTAATAACCTCGTAGAGCGTCATGCCAAACGCCCATACGTCACTCGCCAGTACGACCAACGGATGTTCCGAGAAACGTTCTGGTCCCATATAAGCCAATGTACCTGAACTGTTCTGATTGTTCATTGTACGGCTCATCTGTGTACGCAGATTCCGACTGATACCGAAGTCGGAAATGACGTAGCGACCATCGCTCGTAATCAGGATATTGTCGGGTTTGATGTCTTGATGGATAATTGCCGGTTGCTGACTGTGGAGAAAAGCCAAACCGCTCGCCACGTCACGGACGAACTTCCACACCTCTGCCTCATGCATCCGTCCGATGTGATTACCAACGGAACCATTGGCGCAATAAGGCATTACTAAATAGGGACAGTTTTCATAAACATCGAAGTGACTAATGTTCAACAGATTGGGGTGATTAAGTTTATAGGCCACCTTGAACTCGTTGCGAAACTCGCTCAGTCCCTTCTCATCGAAAGCTCCATAAAACTTGATGGCGACATCAATATCAGCCAACATATTATGGGCCAGCCAGACATCCCCAAAACTTCCACTTCCCAGATGTTTCAACAACTGATAGTGCTCTGCGACAATTTTTCCTTCTGCAAGCATCATTTCGAGCAGATTTACTGAATCAGACTTCTTAGTTTATCAATATATGGCATCACCACAGCAGATACCTGTTGCCATAACGCATTCTGATAGAAATAGACATAGGCAGCAACACCTCCTAAGACCAAGAGCAGCAGGAGTATCGTTATCAGTCCTTTATGACCTTTTTTACGTTTGACAGCCCCACAACGGATTGTCGTAGAGAGTGCTTCCTCTTCACTTTCCGAATCAGCATTCTCTTCATCAGAAGCATCTTCATCAGAAACATCTTCCTCCTCACCCTCTTTTTGAATGTTGCTCAGCGCGACGGTAACATTATCGTAGCCTCCATTACAAAGAGCTAAGGAAATGAGTTCGTTTTTACACTCTGTAGGGTCATCGTGAAACTTAATCATTGTATCAAGAATGTCTTGATCATGAACGATGCCGCACAACCCGTCACTACACAACATGATACAGTCTCCATCGTGCAACTGATAGATGCGGGTTTCAGGGACTGCCCGTCTCTCGACATCACCCAGACAACGGGTAATGACATTTGAAAGCGGGTGGTCATGCATCAGTTCCGGATCCAGTTCGCCTTTGTCAACCAATTCTTGTACATAGGAGTGATCCTTTGACAATTGCACTAACCCTTTGCGCTTATTGAGCACATAGCATCTACTATCACCACACCAGCAGACATAAGCCTTGTCATTAAGCATCCAAGCCATGACAAGGGTGGTTCCCATGCCCTGAGTGCTGCTATCCTCCTTGCTGCGTTGCAGAATGTTCAAATCGGCCTGTTTGACAACCGTCTTCATAAATTCCTGAATCAGCTTGTCATCTTTGACGACGTCCTTAAGCTGCTCGGGGATAAACATACTCTGAATGGTCTCAATGGCGATAGCTGAAGCAACCTCACCCGCATTTGCACCACCCATACCGTCTGCAACTACGAGGATGGCACCAAATTCCCCCAGGTCAGCGTAATCGCTGGCCTGAGGGATAAGCCATTCAGAAGTGCTGAGGTCACTGGAAACAACAAAATTATCTTCGTTGTTCTTCCGGATTAGTCCGACATTAGTGCCTGCTGCAAGTTGGATTTTCACTTCTGACATATCAATGATAAAATAGTATGATTATCTGACTCTACTGATAGGAACGACACGTACTTCGCCGCCAAAGTTACCTACGTTCACACCAACAACCTTGTAACTTCCGTCAGGCTCCTTGAAGAAGGCGGGAGCACCCGTAAAGCCCCAATTGTTGTAACTGTCTTGCAGCGTGATGAAACGATTGGCCAACCTCGATGTGCGGCTTGTGAAATACTTGACGAAATTGGAAAGGCTCTGAATATTCGTGTTTCCAGAGAATCCGGCAATTACGACTTCCTCGCTACCCTTTAGGCTTTGAGCCTTCGGCATGTCTATAGGCAGTCCACCAGGAGCTCCTAATGCCAACGATGCGGCATTATGCGACTCGTCAGTGTAATAAGTAACGACAAACTTCTCACGGGTACTCTTCTTATACTCGATGTCAAGACCCCACTGCTTAAAGCGCTTGACGACATCCTTACGAATCTCAACAACCTCTTTTCCGTCGTAAGCCATCAGGCTGGCCAAATCGAACTGGGTGTTGCTGAAACGGAGCGGGTGGCCAGAACCACGAGTAGAATAAGCCTCGAAATCAATGATAACGTTAAATCCTGCTGCAACATACTCGGCAAGCAGACGACGCCAATCTTCATTATAGACATTACGATATACCCAAGGCTGCAAGTTAGAACGTGCCGTCACGAACTTACCACCAATAACAAAGCCTGTTCCAACCACGAGCTGGCTGGTAGCAATACCCGGGTCATAAGAATTACCGCCACGCTCAAGGGTGATTTTCTTTACTTTCAGCGAATAGATATCGTTATAGTAGCTCACAATATTATCGGATGTACCGACAGCCTTCTTGCCAGCCTCGTCCATCGTAGGATTAGAATAGTCTACGTGGTCATTGGGGTTGGTAGGATTAACGGCAACACCCTGACTCGATACGACATCCTGTTCAGAGTTGTCCCAGCGGTCGGTCTGTCTCTCTGGAGATGTCACAGCGTCACTGGGTGCCGCTATTGTGCTATTACCTGAATTGGTTTCTTCTTCATCATCATCCTCATCATCATAAGCATATTCGGCAACCTTCGACTTGGTATCTGCCAAGCGCTGTGAAGCATTATTGTAGGCATAAACCACACGAACGCGCTCCTGCTGTACCTGTCCGAGTTGCTGCTTGAGTTCCTGGTTGTCAGGATCGGCAGCCAACTTCTCCGTAATCTGCTGCTCCAAATTGTCAAGCCTCACCTTCTCGTAGGCCAGCGAATCAACCTGTGCCTGATAGAGGGCCATTTCCTGACGGAGAGCCTTATTGTCGAGACTCAGCTTGTAATTCCAAGCGCCAAATCCGAGAATAGCCAAAACGAGCAACGTTCCAAGAATCCATATTGCACGGCGATAGGGGCGCAATGCTTGCTGACGGAAAAGATTCATACGCTCTGTAAGCTTGATGCTTGAGGTGAGTCCCTGCTTACCCTGCGGCTGTATGAAGCCCAGACGAGGACCGTTTACAGAAAGCTGAATCTCATCACCCGACTGGAGATAATAGGTACCCTGAATGGGATGGCCGTTCACAAGTGTAGGATTGGATGTAGACAAATGCACCAATTGCCAGTTATTTCCGTCTCGTGTAATCGCTGCATGTTTACGACTGACGGTCTCAAAAGACTCATCAAATCGAACCTGACATGAGGCATCACGACCCAGTTCAATCTGGTCAATGATAATCTTTTGAGATTCACCTGCCTGGTGATACTTCGAACTAGTTTTGTGTTCCAGAATGTAATAAGTACGTCCAGAACCATTAAAGATTGCGCCCATACCAGCTCCAACAGAACCGGCGACTGTGCGTTTGTAATTGTTTTGAGTTTCCATAAATTAATAGTTTAAAGGATTAATAATTTTCAAATCTTGCTGTAACATCCCCCATTGATATGATGTCTCCGCTCTTCAGGAAGAAGCCATTGGCAGAGACAGGCGTGGAATTCACATAAGTACCATTACTTGAACTTTTCCACAGACACGGTCCTTTCATCCATTGACCATCACGGATAGCCCATATTCCAGGACTATATTGTTCCAACGTACAATGATGACGAGATATGAAGTCACTATAATCAGACTTTATCACAATGACATTATCTGGTTGCCTGCCAACAGTGATAAGTCTCACCCCCTGGTTTATCATTCCCGTCAGGTCATAAGTCCTTCCATACTCTTCTCCTTGCAATATTCTTATCTGGAATCCATGTGAAAGCTGCTTCATCACTGGGGGTGGTGCTTCCTGAACCACATGTGGAACTATGTGACTTTGCATCGGAAGATATTTTAAAACTTCCTGTACATTCTGACAACGTTGTCTGAAATCAGGCTGCAAGCAACACTCTATTAACCGTGTCCATTGCTGTCCGTTCCTCAGACTTTGCAAAGCCCCCCGATTCCATAAGCCCTCTTTTCCTTTTTTCTGATACTCTGCCAGTTCATTATGTGACTCCAGAGGACCAAAAGGTAAAACACCTGTAAGAAGTTGATAGACCAAGACTCCGAATGAGAATATGTCTGTGGTCGGAAGTACCGTTGCCCCTCCACGTGCTCTGTTCACTTGTTCAGGGGGCATATAGGCATAAGTGCCAAATATCTGATTAGGCTTCCCGAAAATATTACGTTGAGTGAGTCGATGCGTACGGTCACCTGCAATCCCGAAATCGGTTAAAGCAGCTTTGCCGTTTTGCTTAAACAGAACATTTTCTGGTTTCAGGTCACGATGAACCTTACCTTTTTTATGAAGGGCATCTAAGCCCACAAGAATATCGTGACAGATAGCAGGAGTCCTTTCATCGTTTTTACCCAGTAAAGGCACCAAGTCACCTCCTGGACAATACTCCATTACTATGTAGGGGTTACCTCCTACCATTCCGTATGCTTGTGAGCGAACCAAATTGTCACAGTCAATCTGCCCTGTATGGAACTCCATTTCAAAGCGTTGTATCAGGGGCGTGCGAATCTCGGACGGGACTTCCCATAGTCTCAGCAACTTAAGAGCGTTCAAGACGCCCCTGTTTTCTGTTAAATAGACTACGCCAAAGGACCCCTCACCAAGTGTCTTTCTGACCGTATAATGTTTATCAATAACATCACCCGGCCTGAAATCGCATCTGTCAACAATTTGGTAATTACCCATGCTTTCAAATTTAACCCACTTCGAACTTAAATCTTCTGTCGCCCAACAATATAATATCGTCTTGCTGCAACTCCAGTTTCCGATTCACCTCCAGATATGTCGAACCCAATTCGCTGCGGTTTAAAATGTACCACTTGTCATCTTCGAAAATGAGTTCCGCCTGCTCCTTGGAAGTAATCGTCCTGTTGTCTTGTTCCGTATTATCCCTGTTGAGAATAATAGACGCACCTTCATAGTCATTGCATACGATTTTATCCATCTGTTCATCCTCCTCAGGAATAAGAGTAAGACGACAATGCGGCTTAGGAGGTTCCGGAGCTGGCTTGGGCTTGTGACGAATAGAGCGAACGGTAGGCAGGTGAATTCTCTCTCCACATTTGGGACAGAAGGAGAATTCTATGGAAACCTCAGTTCCGCATTTTTCACATTTTACGGTTTCGGCAATACCGTATTCTGCTACTTCTACACTTTTGGTCTTATGTATAGTCTCTTCAGAGACCGAAGGACTCTCCGTAGAGGCTTGCTCCATCGGCTGTTCTGAAATAGGAAGTCCACAGCTGGGGCAACTGGCAGCCTCATTCATGATAGGATAGCCACAATGCGGACATTTCTTCTGGGTGTCCAACACAGTAGCTTTTAATTGCAAATCCTGTGGCATGGGATTATTCGCAATTCGTGTGGGACGTGGGACAGGATTAACTTGATGAGAGTCAAGAACCGTAGGACGCGGCGTTACAACAGAATCTCTTTCATAATTTGGAACGTTAATCCCCCTATACGGTCCTGCCTCTTCTACTGGCAGAGGATGGCCGCATTTAGAACAGACATTACTGTTGGGATCATTGTCCCAACCACAATTGTTGCATCTCATAGGCATTTCCATTTATAGTTATAAATTTCATGACTTTTTGAAAAATTCTAATACACATCACCTCTTTAATTTAGAGAGACGATGGTGCAAAGATAGGATATTTTTTTAAAACAACAAAATTTTTCGAAAAAAAGTTTTAAAATTGTTTTGCGAGGCGTGTCACAGATGGCACGCCTCTTTTGGCATTTCTACGGCCAACGTCTCCTCCCGGAACTGTTCGAACGAGAGGTATTCAAGCCCATTGTAGGGGTGGTCGGTGCCCCAGGAATTCTTCATGACGAAGAATCTGTGGCCGTCGTCATCGCGGGCAAGGCCCACAATTGCCATGGCGTGGCCTTTGCTCTCCCAACAGATGCCGTGATGGCGTCGGACGGCATTGACAGTCCACTGCAGCAGCGTGTCGATGGGGATGTTCAGGAAGCGGTCGTGCTGCCAGTTGTCGGGCAGGTCGATGTCCACCTCCTGATAATAGGGCTGGCTGCTGGTGCTCGTCAGGGCGACATACTCGTCGGGGGCACAGAGGCTGCGGGCAAACTCCTGCGGTGTGTACTCGGCACCCAGCATGAAGACGAGGTGAGGCGCGGGCTTGTCGGTAGTCCGCATGGCGTCGTAGGCCACGATGCCGTATTTCTGAATCAGGTTGATGAGTGTCTTGCCCATGCCCCGTTTGTTCTTCGGCATACCAGGTTCCTTTTCCATCATCTTCTCGATGTATGCAGGCGACAGGTTTACGGAGTCGCCATAACGGAGGTGCTCCGTCTCGATGGCGGCCAGCATGGCATAGATCCAGCACGTCTGGCTCTTCCCCTGATCCTTGACAGGCGTCATAGGATTGAGCACCTCGTGGACGTAGTGCTTAGGCGGTGTTTGCGAGCAGCCAACGAGTACTATGAGGGCTATGATATAGCAGAGTTTTTTCATTTGGGCTGTTACTTCACCACAGTGTTGCCGTTATGTATGTAAAGGCCCTTCTGTGTCGGCTCGCCCGACAGCTTCACACCGCCGATAGTGTACCACTCATCCTTTACAGCCTTTTTGTCCGTCACGGTCATGATGGCCGTCGTATTTTCATCAGACGTCAGGTTGATGCGCGCCTGAGACTCACCAATTCCCGATAGTATGTCGCTGAACCAGAAGTATGCACGGTAAGCCTTCATGTGCTGGGTTCTCGAAGTGGCATAGTACAGTTTGTTGCCGCTAACGAACATGCAGACATCGCTGCCGCTATAGGGTATTACATGGTCGGCCACGTAAGTACCGGTAAACTTGCCGCTTGCCTGTCCGTCGTTATAGACCTTGCAAGGCGTTGCCACTGGAGCAATCTTCACTTGGTCGACGGCAAACTGCGTGATGCTGGCTGGCACCTTAATCATATAGGGGTGATTGGCCTCAATTTTCGTCACTAAATCAAAGTTAATCGTAAGCCCCACAACATTATCTTCAGCATCTTTCTTCGGGATATAACTCGTGAAGTCTGCCAGCTGCACCTCGTTGCCGAAAGCCGCCTTCACCTGCTGTTCCGTCATGGCGAAAGGCAGGCAAATGGTATTCCAGCTACCGGCACCGATGGTCCGATTGACAACCACATTCACATTGTCGGCCGCCTCTGGGGCATTTGTTGCATTCTCGTCAAGCACAACGCATAGCATGATGTTGCGGAACTCGTTGATAAGGTCCTGACTGATGCCTACCTCCTGAATCCAATAGGTATCGAACTTATCGCGAAGGGTGGCACCCTCATAGGTCTTGATCTTCTCGATGAGTGCCTGGTGGTCGCCATATCCTTGAGTTCCACCCTTGGGGCGGTTGCCGGCAAACGAGAGCGAAGTCAACTCGTATTCCAAGTTCATTTGCTCCTGCGACAATCCGAGAAGGCCTTCAAGCAGCACAGCCGTAAGTCCCGTACGGTCGGCACCCCATACGCAGTGGAAATAGACAGACTTTCCTTCACGAAGGTGCTCGAGGATGAATAGGAACCAGTTTTTGAAGCGAGCCTTCGAGGTTGCGTCAGTGAGGTTCGACACCTGATTGTCTCGGCAACCATCACTAAAGAAATAGTCTTTATTATCGAAGCCAAAAGCACATATACCTACCTGGCCATTCCCACTATCGTAGTTATTGTCACTACGAAGGTCAATCTCTGC
>Ga0265298_10007404_pt1 | contig 13341 bp, 13 predicted proteins | sample AusTroGonzalo_MG_3_FD_193486 | JGI IMG/M metagenome (GOLD analysis project Ga0265298, IMG submission 193486) | Bovine rumen microbial communities from tropical cattle in Woodstock, Queensland, Australia - Gonzalo_01 | ecosystem: Host-associated > Mammals > Digestive system > Stomach > Rumen ...
AACATGCCTACGAGGAATTCGCACGATGTACGACATTGAAAGTGCAAAACGACGAAGGGCTTATCATCGGTTCCGTTAATGGTAATGTGACTGACGGTTCCCTATACATTGGCCGACTGATGGTCTTGCCTGAATACCAACAGCAAGGCATCGGCAAACAACTGTTCAGAGAGATTCAATCACGTCTGCCGCATAGCCGTGCCTGGCTTTGCACATGTCAGCAAATAAGGCCTCCGTATGAATTCTATCTGCTTGAAGGGTTCAAACCTTATAAGAGTGAGGAAGTCGGGCCAGGATTGACTTGGGCATATTTGGAGAAATGATGTGACAGCCATTGTTTAAATGAGTATAATTATGAGAAAAGTATTAATCGATGCACATACGCATACGGTGGCTTCGGGCCATGCCTACAGTAGCTTGCAGGAAATGGCTAAAGCCGCAGCAGACAAGGGTTTGGAGGTGCTAGGCATCAACCGCGAAGTATGATGAAGATACTGTTTTTACACGGATTCTTTGCCAGTGGCCAGTGTGTGCCTGCTGTAGCATTAAGAGAGGCACTTGAGGGGAAGGCAGAGGTGCTGGCACCAGACCTGCCTATGCATCCCAAGGAGGCCATCAGCTTTATCCGCGACCTAATTGACCACGAAAAGCCTGATGCACTTGTAGGCAACAGTTGTGGTTCGTTCTATGCGCAGATGATAGCTCCAATAGTCGGACTGCCTGCATTATTAGGTAATCCGCACTTCAAGATGACAGAATTCCTGAAGCCGAGAATTGGTGCCCATCAATACAAGTCGCCACGACAGGATGGCAAGCAAGACTTTATCATCGACGAACAGCTGATAGCTGAGTTTGCAGAGTTGGAGGAACACCAGTTCGATTGCTGTAGTGAATATTATAGAAACAGAATTGTTGGAATCTTTGGTGAAAAGGATACATTAGCTCATTTTGAGCCTTTATTTCGAGAACATTACGATTGGAGCATACACTTCCCTGGTGGTCATACACCCACAGCTGATGAGGTGCGTGATTATTATGTGCCTGTAATTAAGGAATTCCTATTGGACTATACCAAAGATGAACTGAAACGATGAGCAAAGGACTGATAATTTTCGACTTTGACGGTACGCTGGGCGATACCAGACGGAATATCGTCACGACCATGCAGATGACCATAGCAGAGCTGCACTTGTCTAACCGTAGCGAAGAAGAATGTGCAGCCACTATCGGACTGCCATTGGCGGGGTGTTTCAGGAAGCTATTTCCTGACATACAGGATGAGTTGATCCCCCGATGTGCTGAGACATACAGAAGAATCTTCAATGAGAACCTGAAAACCATCCAGCCAGAAGCATTCCCTGGCGTTGTGGAAACACTGTCTGTCCTGCATCAGAAAGGTTTTACACTTACTATTGCCTCTTCCCGTTCACGCAACTCTCTCATGGAGTTGACTCGCAACATGGGTATTGCTGATTACATCTCCTATCTATTAGGTGCTGATGATGTGAAAGAGGCCAAACCAAAGCCGGAGCCTGTGTTGAAAACACTGGAAACGATGCACTTTAATGCCAGTGAAACACTTGTAGTCGGCGATATGGCAGTTGACATTCAGATGGGAGCCAATGCAGGAGCCAAGACCTGTGGCGTAACATGGGGTAATGGAACCAAGGATGAACTTGAAAATGTAGGAGCCACCTTCATTATTGACAGAATTGAAGATCTTATAGAAATAGTAAATAAAGTAATTTCCTGATGAATCAGGAGAATTTCCCTAACACTTCTATCACTTTAACCCAGTCCGTTTCAGGTTCAAAGCCGAACTTGTCATCTATCCCCACATTGAAATAGAGCTTAACCTCAAAGTTCTGGAAACTCGTGTTGCCCACTTCCGGATTCTCGTTGGCATAGTCAAAGTAGATACCCTCTTCTGCAAAATGCACCCTATACTCGGCCATTTTCTCATCGTAGCATCCGCTCCAGAGAATCAAGCAGATATCCTCACGGGCAGTCATCAGTTGTAGGGCCTCCCTTGAATAAGGATAGTAGTCGTAGGTTTCCTCATTCTCATAACAGGCCCGAATGATTGTGTCATGAATATCCACCACTACGTAGATCTTCTCCCAATTCTTCTCAATCTTGCGGTTGAAAGCCACTTCGAATGCCTTTGCGATATCCATAAATTCTAATTATTCTCAAAAACTCTGCAAAGATAGCATAAATTAATGTAGGATATACAAACGTCACTTTGTTTTTAATTCAATATCATTAACGTACAAACCACCAAGGCCAATCATAAATGTTGTGTCAAGAGGGCTTTCTATTAATGCGACATGAGGATTGTGGTCGAAAGTATCACCGTTTGGCAGTTCAATTTTATCATTAACTGGCCCCATGAATTCCGCTTTGGTTAAATAATAAGTTTCTTTGTCTTTCAATCTTTTAATGATTTCATCATCAACAATGGAATAAAACCATAAGTCAATATCGCATATCCTGCGGTCTGTCCATTGGTAACGATAGCCTGTCGAGAATCTTACGATATACTTACCACCCTTATTCACTACAGATTCATATTTCAAAGGTAATTCATTTAGCAGATTGTTATTCGCTGTTATTGTGTCAATGATTATTCGTTGCAGTTCTGTAGCGGTTTTCTCGCGGGTAATCTCATTGTTGAAACCATCCAAATGATTTTCTACATATACTACGCATAATGAATCAATAGTGCGCAATCTGACCTTATCTTCACTTTCATCTTGTTGCTGCTGAACATTATTGCAAGCAAACAAGGCGATTAGGCAAAAAAGAAGAATAATAATTGTGTTCCTTCGCATAGCCTATATAAAATGTTTTTCAAGCCACTTGGCCTGTTCTGTATTTAATCTCTTGTATTGTACATATCTACTTATTCCATGCTCTTCCAATTCGTCATGGTCAAGTCCTTCACCAAGATAAACACCACTGATGTTTTTTAGCTTAAAGCAAGAAATATCATGCTTATAAGTGCCTCGCCAATACTTTTTGTCGTCTCTCACACTATCGGTTTCAACGACTTCCAAACGATACATCACACGATTATGCTTTACATCGGAGATGAACAAATAGACGATGTCACCAATTTGCATCTTCTTGTTTGCTTTCTTCCAATAAGCTATGCCGAGGTCACGAATGCAACCGATATGGTCAATGAGGCTTTCAAGCCCAATAAGCAAATAACTATTCATATTCCTACTCCTTTTCAAAAGACCTTGCTCCATTACCTACGGGCAAAGAACGGTATTTCTCATAGAATTTCCATAGAATCTGAGATTCAAGATTTTTAGCATCTTGAGTACTTTTCAGACAATGAAACGTATACACATAAGCCTTATGATATTTCATATACTGATAGCGTGAACAGGGCTGATAATGGTTTCTCATATCTGCTTCTTCACTATCTATGACAAGTTTCAGATTCTTTAAGTGTTCACGTAAGCGACGACGTAGATTGTCTGCTTTTCCGATGTAAATTACAGAGCTATTTCCTTTCGGATATACAAATTTCGTATTATCTGCAGACACGATGATATAAACTCCTGGCCCTGTTGTCACATTCTCTATCTCCTCTTTGGTCAAGTTCAACTCGTCATCATGACCACGGGTCATACGAAAAGGCTTACTATAGTCTGAAACTTTTAAGAATCCTAAATCTCTACGCATAACATTAAATTGATGCTTACTCCGAATATTCTTTTATTATGCTAAATATGTCTTGCACTCTTTGCGAAATGCGGTTGCAAATATATGAAAAATCTTCGAATAATAAAAGAAAATGAGAAAAAAGATTCATCTTTTGTGGATTTCAGGGCTTTGGAAATGGATTTTCGCCTACGAGGGCGATAATAGTACGCAAGGGACGTACTGCCAGTACGCTCATTACGTACTGCGAGTGCGCTAACGACGTACTAAAACTTTCTCCGTATTCCTTTGGTGGTTTGCTCGTTTATTTGTAATTTTGCAATCAACTAAGAAACTTAGAATATGAAAGAGATTAACTATAAGGAAATGAAGTTCAATCCGTTCAACCTCATTGGTGGTGAATGGATGCTGGTGACTGCTGGTAACGAGCAGTCGGGTTGTAACACGATGACGGCCTCTTGGGGACACCTCGGATGCCTGTGGGGGCACAATGACCCGACAGCCGTCATCTACCTGCGCCCTTCGAGATATACCAAGAAGTTCGTGGATGAAGAGCCGTATTTCACGCTCTGCGTCATGGATAAGTCGTTCAAGAAGCAGATGGCCTATCTGGGCAGTGTTTCAGGACGTGACGAGGATAAGATAGCCAAGACTGGTCTCACTCCCGTCTATGCAGAAAACACCGTCTATTTCCAAGAGGCCAGGTTGGTGCTAGTCTGCAAGAAAATGTATGCTTCGGAGTTGCAGGAAAGCGGCTTCGTCTATCAGGACACCATCGACGAGAGCTATCCACAGCGCGATTTCCATACCATGTATGTCGGAAAGATCGAGAAGGTGTTGGTAAGGGATGATGAGTATCTGAAATAACGCAATACAATAATACTCTGAGAGAGTTACGGCCTTTCTCTCATCGAGAAACGCCGTTTCGCTTATAGCAAAAGGCCCTTTTGCTATTGACTAAAAGGTCGTAAACCGTTACTTATAGTTCATTCTTCGTCGAAGAACGTTAATTCCACGTCGAAGAACGTTAATTCCACGTCGAGGAACGAGGATTCGTCGTCGAGGATTTAACTTTTCAGGACGATTCAGAAGTCTTCTTCTAAATTTACTTACTCAAAAGTTACTATGTTTGCAAGCGCTAACGATATAAATCGGCGTTTTTAGTAAGTAATATCATTTTGGGCACTAAACATTTGCGTCACAAAGGATATAGCCGTATCTTTATCTTACAACATACTTCTTACCATTACGGATAAACAATCCTTTACCAGGATTAGCCACGGGCTGACCTTGCAGGTTGTACCACTGGCCATCGTCTGTTACGGTATTGACGATACCAGCAATACCCGATGGGCCTTCGGCTGGAATCAGCCAGATACCCTTCACGTTGACCATGCTTCCCCAGTTTGCCTTGATGGCATTCAGATGGGCGAAGCTGTCAATACGCTGGTTATTGCTTGAGGTTGTTTTAGTCTTGAAATCCTCCAAAGGAATGACAAGGGCCTCATATTCGGCATCCCAATAAGGATCGCTTTCATCGAATGAAGGCGCTATTTCCTTCCATTCGCGCGTTTGCACGTCACGGTTTGCAAGAATGCGTACGCTACCGCCAGTACCACGGAGCACAAGTTTGTCATATTGGCTGATATCAGCATACAGAAGAGGATCAACACTCGTAAATCCCACTACAACACCACCGTTATTAGCATCTTGCTTTAGATTCCATTCTGGATAGACAACTTTGTCTGCCGGACGGGCATCAGCACCAGAACCACTCCACTCGGAGAACATCGTACTGGCCAGTTTTATCCAGTTGTCAGGAGCCTCAAAGTCGTCGATGTTTACATATTTGGTAATCTGCGACAGGACGTTGGCTGTCCTCACGGGGAAATACTCATCCAGAAGTCGGTAGCGCTCAGCCATATACGTTTCGTCAACAGTGTACACCGTGTTGGTTTTATCCTGCCAACGGTGAACATCACGACGATAGTCACCCCAACGGGCTGCCTCGTCATAAAGGGCTGACGAAATATTGTTATAGAGGCTGTCCCAAACCTGTACCACCGATTCCTGGCCCAATAATCCGTCGTCAGCCAACAGTTCCCCAGCACGCTTCACATAGCGACGGGCAAAGTCATCGTTGGTCAGCAGTAGATTGAAAATGGTTGTCGGAGCACCATTCAGTTTGGTGACCACATTTTCGTTAGGATTATCAAAAATGATTTCTGAGTCCCAGCACAAGAACTTAAAGCCTTCCTTATTGTTGTTACGGCGGATGGCATACCAGTTATGATGGTCCCAGTCGGTATTGCCTGCATACTGGTTGATAATCATGTAATCGATAAAATTATCCTTGTCGAGCAGCGTGTCCAGCTTCTCGTAGGCAGCCTCAGGCGACTGGCCGGAAATGGAGCCTGCTACGGCATACACCGTCTCGACCATCTCATTCCACGCATCCAATGTGCCCTCGCTGGCCTCGATATGGTTGCCACCTTCCTCCTCAATCTTGATGACGTCATAGTCACCCTTCTTACCACCAAAATGCTCCTTGCCAAAGGTGTCATCGACACGTTCGGCGATATTATAGAGTCCCCAGTACATGCCGTTAAGGAACAAATGTACATAGAGTGCATTAACACCAACATGGCTTATCTTTTGCTGCATGCGTCGAGCCCAGACATCACGCGTGTACTGGGCTTTCTGGCGATTACCCTCACCCCAGTGCTGCCATGAGTTGCCAAAATGACAACGCAACACCAGCTGGTCGAACTTTTGAGGCTCATCCTTTCCGAATAAAGCATATTTCAGAGATTTGGCACCATATTGCTCCTTGAATTGCAAACGGAACGAGTGCTTCGGATTCTTCTCTGCCAAACGGCCATGACCGCCATGCAGTTTCAGACCGCAGTCAACCGTAAAGTCATGATTCTGCGCACCGCCAAAGAGTTCGGCACTACACTGACGCGTCCAACCGTTACCGGTATTGTCGCCCACAGGAGGACCGGTAAAGATATAGATGCCACCAGTCTCTGGATTGTTCTCATGACTGAACAGGTTGTCCTTATCAGTCACCACGCTGAGAATAGGTATCTGCTTCAGACCCTCGATAATCTTGGGGCGCAATACGGGGTCATTGGTCATCTCTGGATCCATCTCATAGTCGGCAATAGCCGTACCGCTAATCTGCGTGTACCTTCCCCATTCTGCAGGATAGCCCTCTGGATTGTTGGGCTGGTTCAACACTGACGTTACCAGAATATAGCTGGATGTGGTGATAGCAGAGCTTTTGCCATCTATTACCTCAACAGCCCTCAGCAGTGTCGTCTTGTCCAAAGTCAGTGGTGCCGTAAAGCGTGTGCTTGCTGTCGTGGGCGTACTGCCGTCGGTGGTATAATACACCGCAGCACTGGCATCAGTAGGCGTAATGGTCACACTGATACTGCTCTTATCATATAGTCCATGAGGCAGGCTGAACTTTGGCTGAGCCATGCAGGCTATCGCCATCAGCATTGCCATCACAGTAAATAGCTTCCTTTTCATCGTCGTTTCGTTTTAATTTAATAAGAAGATATGGCACATAATCACTACGTACCATATCCTTTACTAACTTAACCAACTATTAATAAATATTTCATGCTTTTTGCCTTTTATGCAAATAGTAACTATTTGAGTGCAAAATTAATATAATAATGTGAATGAACAATAGAAAAACGTTTCATGAAGGTTGAAAAACATCTCAAAAACAAAAAAATTCAGCATCTTGTCATCAAAAAACAAGATGCTGAAACATTTCGTTATCGTTTTTGCTCATTTACTTAATTTCTGAACATACTTAACGGGCTCGCCATCGCTGGCTTTCAGGACGCTGGCAAACTCTTGCGGTGTCACCTCAACAGGCCCTCGCATAAACTCAGGAATATTATAGCACTTGATGAACTGTCGATGGTAATCAGGATCGGCCTGTGGCAGTTCGAAAGGTTTACTGCCCTTGCCATTGGCATCGATATGAGCAAAGAATGGACGGGTATAGCTACCGTCATCTCGTCTGCTGCTGAAGACCACCCATCGCCCATTACTTGACCATGCATGGTAACTCTCCGTTTCGGGCGAGTTGATTTCATCCATCACACGAATTTGTCCGCTGGCCAAATCTATCAGATAGAGGTCGGCTTCACGATGCCAGATATGGAACACGCCATAATGACCCATTGTAAACATCAGGAAGCGTCCGTCGGGCGAAATACGTGGGAGAGTGGCACTCTTATCCAAGCTGTCTGCCTGGAACACCAGTTCACGAGGGCCAAACTGATAGGTATCAGAATCGAACGACTTCTTATAGATATTGTATTTCACTTCCTGATATCTACGAACCACCTCGGTTCCATGGTCTACTGTATCGCGGAACTCAAAATGTGCACTGCAATAATAGAGTGTCTTGCCATCAGGTGCCCAGACAGGGAACACCTCAAACTCATTGACAGCGTTCTCGATATTAGTCACCTCATTCTTGTTCACATCGTATGCAATCAGGTCACTCACTGCATCGAACACCTCGATTTTGTTCAGATAGCGTGTGTGGAAACTTTGACTGGTCTTGTTTGTGGAGTAGACTATCAGTGGCAACCACGGATGCCAAGCCGGATAGACACCTGCAGAGAGTATAGAGTCGTTACGCATATTGATTTTGCGCAACTTGCCATCGTAGGCAATCACGGTACCACCATGGAACTGACGGGCATGGAACTGCATGCGCTGGGGGTTGTATTGCTGGTAGTTGTGGCAATTGACACACTGTCCTGAAACCTCTTCGCCACAAAGCATGTTGTTCACCATGACCTGCTCGTCATAGTTCTCCAGACAGCGCTGGTTCAATGTCAGCTCCTCGTAGGCTACATAGCTGGGTGAGATAAGACGATAACTGATGTAAGGGTCGATACTGTCAGCGGAGACGGTGATATGAAATGGCTTATATCGTCCCCATGCCTCACCAATACGGGCGAATACTTCAACATTGATATCCTTACCAACAGCCTTGTTGACCAACTCGCGCCACTCGTCCATCTCTGGCCGGACGGCATCACCACCACAGACCAATTCATAATCGCCCACAGTAAAACGGGCTACCAGCTCGTCGCAGGCATCATCGAGTTCAAAGGTCAAAGGGGCGATGTTGACGGGTATCGTTACGTCGGTATAATCCGGATAGATATGCGGTGCCTTTTTGATATCTGAGAACTGTTCAGGCACTTTGGCATTATGACAGGCAGACAGCAAGGCTGTCAGGGCAAATATGTATAGAAATACTTTTTTCATTGCAAATACTATTTAATATAAATAGAGGTCATGAACAAAGAAATAGTTATAATAGTAGGTATGACCAAAGCGTGTATAGAAGATGGGACGCATCTCGTCCTCACTCTCACTCGTTGCATTATTGGCCAGATCCATAACACCATCATAATCGCGCTTCACTTGTTCGTCGAAAGGCATCTTGCTGATATCGACCTCGTGCTCCAGATTGCCAAACAGATAGGCTGCCTCCTGATAATGAGTCGGCATGCGTTGCCCCGCATGACTACGTCCATATTCAAAGAAGCGAGGCCAGAACAACTGAATATCCTTATACCATAAGGCCGCTATGAGCGACATCTCCTTATAGAGCTTGTCGTCGCTGTTGCTTCTGAGGAATCTTTCCATGATAAACTTCTCGGCCATCATGTTGTCGTTTGCCAGCACATCACCCCCAGTCATCAGATGGAAGATGGGAGAGAACTCTGCATCAGCCTTCATCTGGTCGAGATGTCCGATAAAGCGTTCATATCTCTTAGCCCAAGCCTTGTGATAGCGTGTATGTTTCAATATCGACGCATACTTGCGAGCCTCCTGAGTCTCACCATTCACCAAGGCACAGCGCATCAGGTACTTCAGGTATTCAGCACGGAAGCCGAACTCGACGCCCTGCTCCAGACACCAACGATGACAATAGTTGGCCAAACCATAGTTATAATACATGCTATAACCTGCCACCTGCATCATGCGAATGGGTACAGGTGAGTCGCAGAGTTTTGAGCCATCCTTGTAGCGATACATCTCATCGCCCTGACGTCCCAAGCGGAAGAGAGCCAGATTCCTCATCATGACAATGGCACGTGTCGGCTCCTCTTCGTCACCGACTTCTTCTGCCAGCACCCCTTCCCAATCAAGGCTCTCGATGCATTTCTGCATACGGCATTCCTTATGGAAATTATGGTCCTTATACCAGAAACGGTGGACGCAAAAGACTGCTACTACAACAATGGCCAGATGAGTGCAAAGCCATACGATGTCTGATGTATGATGGCTGACGGCTGACTTCTTCCTCTTTCCATTTTCCTTCCTACCTCTTCCATCTTCCATCTGACTTCTTACATCATCCATATTTTCTTCCTTCCACCGTCCATACATGAACGCCATAAAGACCAATGAGGCCACTAATATATAATAAGGTATATAATAGTTGGGCAATTCCCTGTCCACAATGAACAACGGCAGTCCAGTCCACCAGATGTTCTGAACATTGGTCTGACAATAGACGTAATTATAGCAGAACAGAGGCCAGAATACGATGGACAAGAGAGCAACTCCCGAACCGATGATGCAATCCATCTTCCCCTGTTTCTCCAGACGCCATAGCAGTATGCCCATCAGCAGTGTAGCCAAAAGACCATAGAAGCCAATCAGCGGATAGAGCACACCTGTACTGACAAACATAAAGGCAGGGCGCAGATAATATTTCGCTGGCAGCAAGCGGAAAAGCCATACCGCAGCAACAGCCAACGTGATACCCATGGCTGCAACAAAGAAATGGCCACGCAACTTCAGATAATAAACCCAATAGCCGAGGTCGACATTCATGATGATAATGGCTGCCAAGGGTACAAGTAATATGGCTGTCCACTTGACAGGTATGCGGAAAGTTCGCCAGATGACCAGCAGTAGGGCCACCCACCACAGGGTGAGCAACAGTACGCCCAGCCATGGGAAATAGAAAAACTCTGTGAAATAACTGCCCAGCCACGTCAGTAGCCAGCCCGAAGTCACCATTTGTTGCTTTAGGAACAACGGTGTGTCCAGAAAAAGATTCATCTCCTGCACTTTCCACAACACCTCTCGCTCAAACATGAGCAGGCAGCAGGCGGTCACCAGTAGCGACACCACAACAAGGGCAGGACTTAATAGTTTCAGTTTATCCTTCATTTTCAAGTTATTTGCAATATCGGCTGCAAAGATACGAAAAGTCGAGATTAAAACCAAAAAAAATCATTATATTTTTATGCCAAGACAAAGTCCCATTCTACTATACTGCTACTTCGCGCTGTCGCCAGAAGCGGTAGGTGATATCCTCGAAATCACCATCCATCGTACGACGGTAGAGGCGCTGGTTGGTCGTGGCCGATTTCAGAGGGCCGAGATGGCGGATATACGGGCCAATCTTGATGTAGTCAAAGTCCTGCTTATTGACGGTAGGTGGCACGCGCAGACGACCACTGTACCACGCCACATGGAACTGTGGATGGTATTCATGGATATACTGGGCCAACTGGTTGACGCTTTTCGGATCAGCATCGCCACCCATAAATGCGATACAGGTAATGTCAGTTCCATACTGGCTGACGAAGTCGTCAATGGCATCAGTTGTCAGGGGCATGCCAATATCGTCCCACAGATAATGGCTATGACAACCCGGGCAGTGACACGGGCAATTGGAAATATTAATCGCCAGTGTCACTTCGTCGGGTATCTCCTGAAAAACAATCCCTGTATTAACGTATTTCAACATGTCTTAAGCTTCCGTATGTGCGTAGAAACGGCGTGCTGCCTCTTCCTGACGTGGCTGTGAGAAGTTGGACACGCGTTTCAGATAACCAATGATACGCGTCATGTAGTCAACATTCTTCGAGTGGCAGTGTGGGCACTCCTTGAGGTAGCGCTTGTCAATATGGCCACAGTCGTTGCAGACGGTATTGGGGATATTGAACGTAAAGTAGTTACAACCCTCCTGAGCTGCCACCTTCAACAGGTGCAGATACTGCTGCTTTGACAGGTGCTCGTCGAGATTCATGTGCAGAGCAGACCCACCGGTGAGGTGCTCGATATAGGGAGCGCCATGCAACTTGAACTTATCGATAACGCTGAGTGAATCGTCCTCAACAACGTAGAAGTATGAGTTGTAGCAGTCGCGTGGTACGAAGTAACCATCCTCGCGGTCCCACTTGGCATGCTTCACACCGACATTCTCAGCGGGAATCATCTCGCAGTTGAACATCACCTCCTTAGAACGGTATTTCTTGTTGTACTTCTCGATGAGTCCGAGGATACCCTGTACAAACTTCTTATAGTCATCGTTAGGCGTAATCTTCAGGCCCATGAACTCTGCAGCCTCCACCAGACCATTGATACCGATGGTGAGATACTGGCGGTTGATGTTGATATAGCCGGCATCGAACAGCGGCAGCATGCCATGAGCCTGCAGCTCCTTCAGGTTCTCGTTATAGGCCATCTGCACCTTGTGGCACAGGTCAATGATACCACCCAGGTACTCCAGATAGTCCAACTTGTGGTTGACAGCATACTGGATGCAGCGGTTCAGATTGATGGTGAGCACAGACTTCGAACCCGTGCTGACGCCACCTGCACCAAGGGTGTAGCTGAAGCCGTTGTCAGTAATCTCGTTGCGCAGACGACAGCAAGACGACAGTGAATCGGCGTTATTACTCATATAGGTGAAGAACGAGTGACCCTCAGCATACATCTCAGCGGTAAAGTCGCCCCACTCCTTATCCTTGCACTCGCCATTCTCGTCGACGAGCAGTGCCATGGTCTCGACGGGGAAGGTCAGCAGCGTCTTGGTACGCTCCTGATTGAACCACTTCATGAAGCGCTTCTGCAACCATGAGAGACCGTCCCAATCGGGCTGGCTGCCATCGGGGAAGTAGAACTCGCCAAAGATGCTCTGGAAATAATACTTGTCGTAGTACGCCACATTCCAGAATACGGCCTGGTAGTTGCGGGCACCCGTGGGCTGGTTGAGCGTATAGACAATCTGCTCGAAGTAATCGGTAATCACCTTGTCAATGCTACGTTTCTTCAGCGAGAGGTCAGCCTGCTGGTCTGGATGCTGCCAATAGTCCTTGCCATACTCCTTGCCAATGAAATAGTTCATATACATCAGGAACTCAGGCGTAGCACAGGCACCAGAGAGCATTGAGCTCACCATGAACACCATGTTGACGAAACCACCGGCAAACGACTTCAAGTTGGTGGGTGCAGTAGAGTTGCCACCAATAGCCGTCGTACCATTAATCAGCCAAGGATACATTGTGATAGAAGCACAGTAGTTGGCCAGCGAGGTCTCATCGTTCTTATATATAAAGTGGTGGGTCAACTTGTCGATATACTCGTTGGCCAAATCCTTGCCGTACATCTTCTTAATACGGTCCACCAGCAGACGACGGTTCAGACGGATAAAGTTTGACTTAGGCAACTCACCAATCAGTGTAGCGATGTTCTTGTGCTCCACGTTGGCATTAGCGTCGTACTTCGAACCGGTAGCAGCGTTAACCGATTCGGTGTACTCAGAGAGGAACATCATCTTCTCCAGTGTGTCACGGTCTTCTGAGTGTT
>Ga0265298_10007405_pt1 | contig 13341 bp, 10 predicted proteins | sample AusTroGonzalo_MG_3_FD_193486 | JGI IMG/M metagenome (GOLD analysis project Ga0265298, IMG submission 193486) | Bovine rumen microbial communities from tropical cattle in Woodstock, Queensland, Australia - Gonzalo_01 | ecosystem: Host-associated > Mammals > Digestive system > Stomach > Rumen ...
CGTTGCGCACCCGTGCGCCACTCTCGGGACGCCCGAAGGCGACCCTCCCGTCCGACTTGCATGTATTAGGCCTGCCGCTAGCGTTCATCCTGAGCCAGGATCAAACTCTTCGTTGTACTATTGTCTTTGCTTTTGTCTTTCTCTGAATCTCGGGTTCCGCCTCCCGGCGCATCACTGCGCCGGTCTTCCTTACTAGGTTCCTATTAATGGCATCCTCCTCGGATGCCTGTGCTGGCCTCAGACTCTCAAAGAACTTCCGCTTTCGGTTCCCCTCTTCCTGAACCCTCGTTCTCTCCGAAAGCGGGTGCAAAAGTACTGCTTTTCCAATTACCCGCAATGACTTTTTTCAAGTATTTTGCATGTTTCTCACAATATACTGTATATCAATGAGAAAAATTTACATGCAACGGAAAAATCAGGGAAATACTGCACCTTATTATATATATCGACGGGAAATTTCCTCATTCCATGCTTCAAAAGAGGCTGTAGAATTTGTCATTTCTGCTGTTTTTCCGCCAAAGCCTTGTCCAAATCGAGGAGGAAATTGCGGGTTTTGTCGAGCGTTTCAAGCAAAATGATGCGTTCTTCATAATCACTGAAACGTTCCTTGAGCGCCATTTTTGCCCCAGCCAAAGTATAGCCCTTCACTTTCAGCAACTGATAGATGACATGCACATAACGCACATCGCGCTCCGTAAAGAGACGGTTGCCTTTCTTGTTCTTGCGCGGACGAAGCACGTCAAACTCCTTTTCCCAATAACGGATCATCGAGGTATTGACGCCGAACATGTCGGCCACTTCGCCAATCGAGTAATAATACTTTCCGGTAGTCTTGTTGTCTTCCATGGCTAATCCATTGATTGTGTCGGCAGCATCGACTGTTGCAAAATCTGTTCGTATTCGTCGGGGGTGAGGTCGTTGTAGAAGAAATTAATCGGGTCAATCGGGACATCGTTTTTCAGTACCTCATAATGCAAATGGACACCCGTAGTTTTTCCCGTATCTCCAATAAAGCCAATCAGTTGCCCGCGTTTCACTTTCTGTCCCCTCCTTACCGCAGCCTTCTGGAGATGGGCATAACGTGTCTTGTAGCCAAAGCCGTGGTCAACGGTGACCATGTTGCCATAGCCCCATTGCGAGCGTTCCACCTCGACGACCACGCCATCGCCCGTTGCATACGTTTCCGTACCCATTAAAGCAGAAAAATCGATCCCACCGTGAAATTTCTGCACTTTATAAATGGGGTCAGGACGATAGCCAAAAAAGGAGGATATATATTTGACTTCGGTCTCTTTCAGAGGGAAAATGGCCGGAATGTGAGACAACATGTCGGACTTGTTGCGCGCCAACTCAAACAGCTCGTCGTAAGAAAGCGATTGGTTATATAGCTGACTTGCAATGACATCCAACTTCCTCGCCGCACTCACCACCTGACCTGAGTTCACGTAGCCATACAAGCCGTCATAGCGGTCGGCAGCCGAAAATCCCGACCTGCGCACCGAACTCGGAATGGGGTCGGCCTCGAACATCATCCGGTACAGATTGTTGTCGCGCTGTTCCATGTCGGTTACCAGCAACTCAATATTGTCCAACCGATCGTTCAGGATTTCATATTGCAGCTTCATGAACTCCAACTCGCGCGCGTGCATCTTCTCTTGCGGCGACTTGAAAAAGGTGAACAGCAAAATGGCAAACAGGAAAGCGACGCCACAAATAGCCAAAAACACCAACAGGAAACGAACGACTTTCTTGGACTTGGGCGTGTCAATCACCTCGAAATCCTGAGTCAATTGGTTGAAAGTGTAATGTTCCTGTTTAGCCATAAATCCACAATAATTGGGTACAAATAACGCTGTAAATCAATTTCTATTGCGCAAAATTACAAATTTAGCGTAACTTTGCAGGGTTTTTTGAAGCATTTTTTGAAGTAAAATCACATAACTTATTAGAAATGAACGCCTACGAAATCAGAAATAGTTTCTTGGACTTCTTCCGTTCCAAGCAACACGCCATTGTGCCCTCGGCACCTATCGTCGTCAAGAACGACCCGACCCTGATGTTCACCAACGCCGGCATGAACCAGTTCAAGGACATCTTTTTGGGCAACCAACCAGCCAAGTGGAACCGCGCCGCCGACACGCAGAAATGCCTCCGCGTTTCGGGCAAACACAACGACCTTGAGGAAGTTGGTCACGACACCTACCACCATACCATGTTTGAGATGCTTGGCAATTGGTCTTTCGGCGACTATTTCAAGAAAGAGGCCATTGCCTACGCTTGGGAGTACCTTACTGAGGTGGTGAAAATCGACAAGGACAAGCTCTATGTGACCGTCTTTGGAGGCGACGAGAAGGACGGCCAACCCGCTGACATGGAGGCGTATAACTATTGGAAACTTCACGTTCCCGAAGACCGCATCCTCTACGGCAACAAGAAGGACAACTTCTGGGAAATGGGCGAAACCGGCCCTTGCGGTCCCTGCTCCGAAATCCACATCGACCTGCGCGACGAGGCAGCAAGAAAGCAAATCTCGGGCCGCGACTTGGTGAACAAGGACGACCCGCAAGTGATTGAAATCTGGAACCTTGTGTTCATGCAATACAACCGCATGGCCAACGGCCAATTGGTGGAACTCCCCGCCAAGCACGTCGATACGGGCATGGGTTTCGAGCGCCTCGTGCGTGTGCTGCAAGGCAAGACCTCGAACTACGACACCGACGTGTTCCAGCCGCTGATTCAGGAGATTGCGAAGATGTCGGGCGTTGAATATGGCAAGGCCGAGAAGACCGACGTGGCTATGCGCGTCATCGCCGATCACTGCCGCGCCGTCAGCTTCGCCATCGCCGACGGACAACTGCCCTCCAACAATGGGGCGGGCTATGTCATCCGCCGCGTGTTGCGCCGCGCCGTGCGCTATGGCTTCACCTTCCTCGGCTTCGAGGAGCCGTTTGTCTATAAGCTCCTGCCGATTTTGGTGCAGCAGATGGAGCATAACTTCCCGGAAATCAAGACACAACAGGAATTGGTCAGCAATGTCATCCGCGAGGAGGAAGCTTCGTTCTTGCGCACCTTGGCGCAAGGCATCAAGCGCTTCGAGGGCTATGTGGAACAGCATCAGAATCAGGATATTGACGGCAATTTCGCTTTCGAGCTGTTCGACACCTTCGGCTTCCCCATCGACCTCACCCAACTCATGGCCGCCGAAAAGGGCCTCAACGTGGATATGGACGGCTTCAAGGCCAACCTCGAAGAGCAGAAAAACCGCTCACGCAAGGCCGCCGAGAAGGCCAACGGCGACTGGGTCGTGGTGAACGAATCGGAGCAACCCACTGAGTTTGTGGGCTATACCGATTTCTCTTGCGAGAGCCAAATCCTGCGTTTCCGCGAGGTGGTCGCCAAGAAACAGAAGCATTTTGAAATCGTGTTGGACAAGACCCCGTTCTACGCCGAAATGGGCGGCGAGGTGGGCGACACCGGCACCTTGACCTCCGAAAACGAGGTGATACCTATTATTAATACGGTGAAGGAAAACAACCTCGTCATCCACATCGCGGAGCAGCTGCCGCAGAACCCCGAGGTGACATTCACCGCCGCCATTGATACGGCTCGCCGTCAGCGCATTGCCAACAACCACAGCGCGACCCACCTGATGCACAGTGCTTTGAAACAGGTCCTTGGCTCACACGTCGAGCAAAAAGGCTCCTTGGTCGATGACCAGCGCCTGCGCTTCGACTTCAGCCACTTCGCCAAGATGACGAACGAGGAAATCCGACAAGTGGAAAAGCTTGTGAACCAGAAGATTCGCGAGAACATCCCCAATGTGACCTACGCCGAACTCCCGATTGACGAGGCCAAGGCCATGGGCGCGACGGCTTTGTTTGGCGAGAAATACGGCGACAAAGTGCGCGTCGTTGTCTTCGACAAGGACTATTCGATGGAGCTTTGTGGTGGCTGCCACACCTCTGCCACGGGCAACATCGGTTCGTTCAAAATCATTTCGGAAGGCGCCATTGCAGCGGGCATCCGCCGCATCGAGGCCATCACGGGCGAGGCCGTGGAGCAATACCTCGACGAACAACTTGACCTCATCGGTCGCCTGCGCGAGTGCGTCAAGTCGCCCGACTTGGTGAAGGCCGTCACTTCGCTCAACGAGCAGAACTCCGCCCTGAAAAAGGAAGTGGAACACCTGATGCAAGAAAAGGCGCAAGACATGGCCAAGACCCTTCTTGCCAACGCCACCGAGCAAGACGGCTGCAAGTTCATCTCTGACACGCTCTGTTGCCCCGGCGACCAGCTCCGCAACATCGCCCTGCTGCTCAAACAGATGGACGAGAGTGTCGTTGCCATCCTCGGCTCCGTCACCGAGGGCAAGCCTTCGCTCTGCCTCTTGCTGCCCGAAGCGCTCGCCAACGCCAAAGACCTCGACGCCACTAAGCTCATCCGCGAAGTGGCCAAGGAAATCCAAGGCGGCGGCGGCGGACAGAAGACCCTCTGCGTGGCCGGTGGGCGCAATGCTGATGGGTTGGCTAAGGCTATGGAGATGCTGAAGGAGAGGATTTGAATGGATTACTGATTGCAAGTAAAGAGAAAGGCGTTTCGAGTGCCTTTCTCTTTGCTTATTAACTTGATTTATAATACCATACATGACAGCAAATCGCCGACATCTTCGGCACAAAGCGTCCTGCCATCACAAAGCACCTGAAGAACATCTACTCCAGCGGAGAACTTGACGAAAGTAGCACATGTTCCATTTTGGAACTTATGGGTAACGATGGAAGACTGGCCGCAAAACCGAACTACAAGCCACACGCACACGAGTACACGACCGCTTCCTTATCATCGACAACCAGGTCTATCACATAGGCGCATCGCTCAAGGACCTGGGACGAAAACTTTTTGCCTTCAGCAAGATGGGATTGGACAAGGCGTTGCTTATGGGACAAGTGATCTGAAAACGGCAATAGCAAGAGCCAACTAATCCAACGACTCGGGAAGATTTTTCTCTTTTTACCGAGGCTAAGCAGCCATGTCATCCCCGCGCGAGCAGGTGCGGCGGCGGACATCTATGGCTGCGGCCTATCATTGTCATCTGTCTTATTGTGAAAACCCGACATTGCATATCGGGGTGAGGTGGGTTCGCCCCTTCGGGGCTTTGGCCTGCCGGAGAGTGCCTGCCAGGGCGCTGCCGTAGGTCACGACCTACGGTAAAGGGAGTTTAGCCCCTTCGGGGTTGGGCTGGTGACCCATTACCTGCTTCTTTTACAACTCCATATTGCCTAAGAACTTTTTCTATTTTCTTTACAATTAACTGATACCAAACAGAACTCAACTTCCTATGTTGTTGATTCTCAATAAACGAGGAAATTTCATCATATAACCCATACAAAAAGCTCTTTTCTTTAGAGGACAATTGACCAACAACTATCCCGTCCGGGTATCTATAATATACTCCTTTTCTAAAGGACTCTACCGTCTCAACATTTGCCACAAATAACGCCTTAGAAACTGCTTTGGGATCAAGATTCTCAAACAAGAATTGACAGAATGGCCCTTTGCAATATTCAACTATCTTATCAGCATTGTTTTTCTGAAGCTCTTCCATAAAACCATCTATAATGCTTTGGTCCGACCTCTTCCTTAATTCTCGATTATATTCTCCTATAAAACTAAGATAGTTCTCATACCTCTCATCCAACTCTTTGCTATAGTTGTTGGGGGTATAATAGTACAATTTAGTTTCAATATATAAATCAAAACCCGTTCTTTGCATAACAGTTTTAATAGACTCTTTAAATGTGTTTTCTATTACATCCGTAAGTTTGAAACTCTCAATTCCATAATATTCAAGCTTTAATAGTAAATAAAACAACTGCGTTAACTCTTCAATTGAATACTTACAATCTTTTACCGCTATTAATACTTGATCTAATATTTCAACAAACTCATTATCTTTAATCAGTTTCCAATCACATATTCTTTTGAAAAGCCTTCCTTCTGAGGTCTCTTCAAGTTTTTCATACTTTTTTTCCAGCTCTATGATTAATGAGTCTATTTCTTTTTCATTAAGATATCCATTAGCCACATATTCATTAATAACTGGATAAAAATGATAATCATCATTTATCTCATTATACTTTTTCCACAACCTATCAATATACTCAGGTTCTTTTTGTCTATCCTCCCCTTCATTATGAATCCAACCCAAATACGATGTCAACTTAGAAAGTTGTATTAAATTTTCAGACTTTTCTCCGTTTTTATATTCAATAGAATACACCAACATCGAAACGAGCAAATCTTTCAGGATTTCAGATACATATTTCACTTTTCTCACTCTAACAAACATTCCACGAAATGCATCTATTATAAATTTCAGAGTCCGAAGGTTTTTACATTCGCCTAATTCAAATACTTTAATAATCAAATCTTTCTGCTCTTTCAAAAAGGCAAAACACTCATCATTTTCTTTCTCAGATATAATAACATCAAATGATTCGGAAAGTGGTTTTTGGAATTTCAATGTATAACGTATTGTCTTCTCTTTGAAGCTTTGAAAATCATTATCATTTATTTTACTCTCATCAGAAATCACTATCACTTTTAATTTATTATCGTCTGCGTAATGATTAATGGCTCCCAAAACCTCTTTAATATGAACACTCTCAGAATTAACCCGTTCAAGGTCATCAAAAATCAAAACTTTATCTTTATCAATTTCAAACGCTCTAACGAATTCTTCTAAATTGCTTTTTCCAACTCCAAAATGATCCGCAGTGCCACCAACAATACTTTTTATGCCAGCGGCAATCTTCCCTTTCCAAAAAGGATGGATAGTTTGGACTATCAAAAACGGCAATTCCTTTATATTTGACATTCCATATAAACTGATATAAACAGAAGAATAGTTATATTCTTTCCCTGCCATTAACAAATATGGTTGGTTTTTTATAATATCACTCAAACCGTGTTTGGCATAATAGGTCTTACCACATCCCCATTCTCCAGTAATCATTATAGCATAATCAGTATCTTTTTCCTTTAAATACCTATTTATAACTTGTTCTATTTCTTTCATAGTTATGTTGTTTGAAATTATTGTTTTTCGATTAAAAGTGTGTTTGCATTGAGTATATTCATCACAACTATTATGTTTATTTATATAAAACAATTTGCGCACATCATATCATCCCCAAGAATATCTACAAGCGTCGTGCCTTTGCTTTGCTTGCGGCTTTCTTCTTGGCGTTTGATTATGTCGAGTTTGATTTGGCGCACACGTTCAGGCTTGCACAGGTCGGCAAGGCTTTCGCCTTGGTTCCAAGTGTAGCCGTCTTTCTCAAACTCCATCGCTTTGGCGTAAAGGTCAGGATGTTGCTCATACAGCCAAATCCATTCTATCTTTTGCTGGAAAAAGCAGAAATAGCAGCCTGAACGACTGCGGCAATATGTTCCTTGCTTCCCGTCCACTTCAAACGGGATTTCCTCATAATAGGCAGGCACGCCCACGCCGCTTTCGCGCAACAAATTGAAAATGTCGTCTTTGACAAGCACATCAGTGTTTTCAATCAATGGGAACTCGTCCAATTGTCCTACAGGGTAATCCGTCGTTTTCAAGAAAGCAAACACGGCCTGGTTGAACATCTTGACATCATAATCGAGCAAGGCGTTCATTTTCTTGGAGTAGTAGAACTGCTTCGTGATAGGCTTCCTGACTATTTCCATCACCTCTTCGCGCACGAAGTCATTCGGGCAGATAATATCGTACAAGGAAACGATTTGGTCCAAATTGTCGTTGCCCAAAAACTTGTTAATGACATCGATGCTCCAAATGTTTCTACGGAAAGGGAATATGGCCTGAATGTTAGGTTTTGTGGAAATATAGCCATCCCTGTCCTCGTCGCCACGGATTCCGACATACGAAATGGCCAAGTCGTTGCCCACATAGCGCTCAAATTCGGCGAGTTTCATCTTTTGGGTACACCAACGGGCTTGTGGCGAAGGGAGAAAACCGCCAGCCGCTTTCAGGAAGTGATGGAAAGGCGTTGGCTCCGAACTGGTTTCAGCCTCCCGTAACCGCTTGATTTCCTTGCCAAGATATGCCTCAAGCCGTTCAATCAGTTGTTCGGTTTCCGCCAATTCGCATCCCGTGTCCGAATTATAGTATTCTATGGGCAATTTCGGATAATTCTGCTTCATATAGATAGCCAATGCCGCACTATCCTTACCGCCGGAAATACCTAATATATGTCTGACATTCATTGTTTTAACTTCTTATCCAGATTAGTATTTTTGCATTTTTGGTATAACCCCTCTCACTCCGCCCTTCGGGTTCTCAACATCACCTTTATAACGCGGAATTAAGTGAATATGAACGTGAAAAACGCTTTGTCCAGCGGCTTCGCCTACATTGATGCCAACATTGAATCCGTCAGGATGGAAACGCTCTGTCAATAGTTTTTTGCAGTGGTTCACCACTAACCACAATGCTCGCTGTTCGTGGTCGGTGAGGTCGAAATAATTGGCAACGTGGCGTTTGGGAATTATCAGCGTGTGGCCTTTGCTCACTGGATAACCATCGAAAAATGCCACAGCCGTAGCAGTTTCAGAAAGCAATTCGACCTTGGAGTTCAATCTGCAAAACGGACAGCCATTTAACAAAGTGTATTTCTCTTTGTAATCGGTTTTATTGAAATGCTTGTATTCGTATATTTCGCAATTGTCGTTGAGAAACAGGCTTTTATATGGCAATATGACATTGCATTGATAGGTTGGCTGTTTATGCACATAGTGGATGCGGAAGCCTTCGTGTTTCAAATCGCGGCGAACAGCGAAATAGGCTGTCCCCCTTGGTTTTAGCAGTTCCGAAACTTCCATCAGCACTTCTGCCTGCTCATTGGGTTCGAGCACGTTCAGAACATAATTGCAAACGATGGTGTCAAAGCGTTTTGTTGGATATTCGGGACGGTAATAATTGTCATACCCCACAATATTGAAACCTTCCTTTTGAAGTTCGTCCGTATCAAAACCAAAACCACAGCCGAAATCCAAAATTTCACCTTTCAAAAGATTGTTTTGCTTGAGCCAACGAGTGGGAAACGAAATCGTTGTCCGTTCCTTGGCGGTCAAATGAGGATTATTTTTGACCTTTTTCATTGCTGCCAATATTTGAAACCCATATTTTCCGCTATTTGCACCATCGGCGAAAAGGTTCGTCTAAAAACATTGTAAAAATCAGGTTCAGAGAGTTTTACCAAGTCGGAAACAGAATCGTAAACAATCAGATAATCTTCCAAAAGGGTATTGTTCGGATTCTTTTTATACAACGTTTTTATCGCATTTTGCTGAACGTTTGCGAATGGTCGCAAATATTTTTCCAACGGCGGAAGATTGTTGCTTTTGGATGAATTGATGCTCGAATCGGCAGGAATCAGATTCCACAAAAGATTGTGCGACACGAAACTCCACGGCACGAAATGGTCGAGGTCATATTGCTTCGCAAATATCTGTTTACCAGTATATATGCAATTTAAACTTCCAACCATCTCGATATAGGTGTTCCAATACTGACGCTGTTTCGTCAGCGAATCACGTTGAATCGGCTTGATGAGTTTTGACGGGACATCGGGGACATTGGGATTGCGTTTTTGAAGAAATTCGGTCAAGTTCCAGAAAGTGAAATCACGCAAAATGCTGTAGTGTTCCGTCAGATAGTCAACCCAATTGTCATTGATTACAATTTCTTCGCCATAAATAGCATAAAGACAATTGTTTTCAAACCTTTGCGATTTGGCAACAACATCGTCATCGTAAGTGTATTTTATCCAAGGAGACAAAAAACGGTATGGCACATTGATTGTGAAAACGCGCAGAAACCTCCTTGTTTCATTCAGATTTTCAAGCAAATACTTCTTAATCTTTTCTTTGTCGAATTCAATTGAAATCTGAAACGTATTTTGGATTTCAAGCGATTTGTCGAACAAAGAATCCGATTTGCCGAATGAGAGTTTGAAATAGTGAATCGGATACCAAGATTCCGCCACCATTCCAGCGATGATTTCCCAAAACGACATTTTTGTCTTCCGCTCTTTCACCACAATATCAAGCAGAGCCACAAACCAATAGAATTTGTATGTGGCCGTCGTGTTTTTGAAAACCTGCGACAGTCGAGTTACAGAGAGTTTTATGCTATCGGGCAAAGTCATGCCAGTTTGTGTTTGTAGTCTTGAACGACAAAATCATACCCCTTCTTCAGCCACAACGACTTGCAAGGGAATGATTCGTGCCCTGAAAAACAATACTTTATATCATTCATTGTTGTTATCTCATTTAGAAACTGCAAATATATAAACTTTTTGTTTTTTATTTATAATGTTTTCGCTCCGATTCATCAATATAAGGAATAGCATCGAAACGCCCCTGCATGTAAGCCTTCTCCAAGTCCATGTTCTCGCGGAAGTCCTTGAAGTCGAACAAGGAATACAACTCCGACGAACCATCCTTGCGCTTGTTCACGAAATAGACCTGATCCTTGCGCAGTTTGTTGGTGTCAAGAAGATAGGTATTGTGGGTCGTGTAAATCAACTGTGCAGATTCACTCTGATGAAACAGGCCTATGATGTACTCCACCAATTTGTTGTGCAAACTGGTGTCAATCTCGTCTATCAACAACACCCTGTTTCCCCTGATGACGTTCATAATGGTTAACATCATGAAAAACAAGGCTTGAGTTCCTAAGGATTCTTCTTGGTAAAAATCAAATGGAATTTCAGGATTATTCCTATGAAATGTTATGATTTTCAATTGCATTTTTTGGACTTCATCTCTTGAGACTAATTGATTGTTCTGCAAATCGTATGTCGCCATGGTCAAAGGTTTTAATTCACGCTGGGACTGAATATCAATAATGTCATTATCGGCAACATGCAGCACTTTCAACAAAGAATCCTTGTTTTGATTTAACAGCGTTTCAACAGAATATGAATTGTAACCAAAATAATTCAAAATGAACCGCTCATTGAAATACAGGAAGACGTCTTTCGCGATTTTCCTGTCCATCTGGCTGGCGCGAGAAACGAACAGGGTCTTTTTGGAAGTGTTGGTAACCACATCCATCGGCCTCGAAATGGCGGAACGGAATTCGTAGATTTCTTTCTTGTCAGGCCCTTTCCGTTCGTCACGGGCAAAGACCAACGAGCGGCGGCCATGCGGATAGTAATACAACTCCTCGGTGATGATTTCCGATTGCGTCATCGAAAACGAATACTCATATTCAATGCCGTCTATCAAAAAGCGGATAAAGAAACGACTCGGTTTCCCAATGCCACCGAACTTGAAAGGCGTAAAACCGAAAACGGTGTTCTCGTTGTAGTTGTGCGACTCAAAAATCATCTGCACACAAGCGCGAATGGCTTTGATGACATTGCTCTTTCCCGATGCATTGGCACCATAAATGGCCACGCTTTTCAGCATTCGCTCATCATTGCAAGTGAAGGTGTTACCCTCCAACTCTACGGCTTTCTTGGTCTGGATACGGGCGGCTCGCATATCCAACACCACTTCTTCATTAATCGAAAAGAAGTTTTCCAAACGAATCTCAAGTACCATTTTAATGCTATATTTGTAATTTTCCTGCAAAAATAGACATTAAATCTGAATTAAATTCATTTTATTGCAATTTTTTTCTAATAATTATCTCCCTTCCACGCCGTCGATCCTTTCGGACAGCCATGGGCCGTGGACAAAAGCCGCCGAATCGTTCTGGGAGAACACATTCAGAGCAAGTGCAAGGAGGAATGTTAGGCGTATTCGTCTTTTCATTGGATGACGGATGCCTTGCTTTCACTTGTTTGAATACAAAGTCAATCAGAGATTTCTCAAAAACCCAATCAATTTCTGCGTGGCTCGACCGCGGTGGCTGATGGCGTTTTTCACTTCGTGGCCCAGCTCGGCAAAGGTCTGGTCGTAACCGTCGGGCTGGAAGATGGGGTCGTAGCCGAAGCCTTCGGTGCCGCGCTGTGTTTCGGTGATTTGTCCGTCGCAGCGGCCTTCGAAGAGGTAGGACTCTCCGTCGAGGTTCAAGGCAATAGCCGTGCGAAAAGCCGCCTTGCGGTTGGTCTGGCCTTTCATGGCGGCCAGCATCTTATCGACATTGTCCTGATAGCTGCAATGCTCGCCGGCATAACGCGCCGAATACACGCCCGGCGCGCCGTCCAAAGCCTCCACTTCAAGGCCTGTGTCGTCGGCGAAGCAATCGACATGGAACTTGTTCGTGACGAAGTCCGCCTTGATTTTGGCATTGCCTTCAATGGTGTCGGCATCCTCGATGATTTCCGCGTGGCAGCCGATGTCGTCGAGGCTCAAGACCTCATAAAGGCCTTCCATGATTTCGCGCATTTCGCGCAGTTTGTTTTTGTTATTGGTGGCAAAGACGATTTGTTTCATTTGAGATTTGAGATTCAAGATTCAAGATTTAAAATTCAAAATTTAAAATTTAAAATTCAAGATTTAAGATTGAGATTCCTTTGCGGGAATTGAGTGCTATCGTCTGATTATAAAGCGGCGGTTAGTATGAGTTGAATCATCGTGACATCGTATGCCGCCGCAGGAAACACCACAACCGACTTCCATTCCCATTAAGGAATCTCCTTTAAGGCAAACTCCAATCAATAGGTTCAATACCATGTTCTTCCAAATAGCGGTTCGTTTGTGAGAAATGATGACAGCCAAAAAACCCTCGGCTTGCCGACAGTGGCGACGGATGCACCGATTTGAGAATCAAATGCTTGAACGGGTCAATCAAGGCTTGTTTTGCGATGGCGTAGTTGCCCCAGAGAATGAAAACCAAATGCTCCCTTTGCTCCGAGAGGGCGCGGATGGCCGCGTCGGTGAACTGTTCCCAGCCGTGGCGCGAGTGCGAGGCCGCCTGTCCGGCGCGTACCGTCAGCGAGGCGTTGAGCAATAGCACCCCTTCCCTCGCCCACTTCTCAAGGTTGCCCGAACGTGCCATGGGCACGCCAAGGTCGTCGTGCAGCTCCTTGAAGATGTTTTGCAGACTGGGCGGAAAAGGTACGCCATCGGGGACGGAAAATGAAAGCCCGTGCGCCTGTCCGGGACCATGATACGGGTCTTGGCCCAAAATCACGACCTTCACCTTGTCGAAAGGCGTGAGATTGAAAGCATTGAAAATCAACGGGCCGGGCGGATAAACGGCATACAGCCGCTTCTCGCTCACCAAGAACGATTTCAAATCAGCGAAGTACGGTGCCTCGAATTGCGGGCGCAGCACTTGGTACCAAGATTCGTCAATATCGGGTTTCTTCACTTCCATTTCTACAATTTTTC
>Ga0265298_10007406_pt1 | contig 13340 bp, 10 predicted proteins | sample AusTroGonzalo_MG_3_FD_193486 | JGI IMG/M metagenome (GOLD analysis project Ga0265298, IMG submission 193486) | Bovine rumen microbial communities from tropical cattle in Woodstock, Queensland, Australia - Gonzalo_01 | ecosystem: Host-associated > Mammals > Digestive system > Stomach > Rumen ...
CAAGGTGGTGGATAACTACGCCCGCCGCCTTCAGCAATACTGTGAAGTCGTGGTTTTCTGCCCTGAGACCCGGGGCTACAGCAAGGAGGAGGATGCCAGGATGCCCTACGAGGTGGTCCGCTGCAGCTCTCTTCCCATGATCGGGAACGATTATGACATCCCCGCCGCCTCCCTGGATCCGGTGTTCGAAACGAAGCTGATCCGGAGCAAGATTGATATGGTCCATATCCATTCACCCTTCGCCGTCGGGCTCTCCGGCTTACTCTACGCCAAACGGAAGAAACTGCCCGTCGTCGCCACGCTCCACAGCCAGTACAAGCAGGATTTCGAGAAGCCGCTGCGCTTCAGTTTCACCGTCAACGTGGCGATGGACGCCATCATGCGCGTGTTCAACGCCTGCGACGAGTGCTGGGCGGTGAACGGCGGCATCAAGGAACTGTATGAGCAGGAATACGGCCTGACGGCCCCCTGCAAGGTGCGGCTGAACGCCACGGAGCACCAGCCGGTGGCCGATCCGGCCGAGGCCGCGCGCATCGTCAACGAGACCTATGGCGTCCCGGCGGACGCGACCGTCTTCCTCTTCGTGGGGCGGATCAATTTCATCAAGAATATCGACTTCACGGTCCGCGCCCTGGCAAAGGCCAAGGAAATGGGACTGAAGAACTTCCGCATGCTCTTCGCGGGCAGGGGCCAGGACGAGGAGGCGCTCGCCGCGCTTGTGCGCGAACAGGGCCTGGAAGAGGAAGTCGTGATGTGCGGCCTGATCAACGGCCGCGAGATGCTGCAGAACCTGTATTCACGCGCGAAGCTCTTCCTGTTCCCGTCGCTGTACGACGCCAATTCGCTGGTCCAGATCGAGGCGGCCTGCCAAGGCACGCCGACGCTGTTCCTGGAGGGCGCGAAGACCGCCGCGACCGTCACGCCGGGCGTGAACGGCTTCATCTCCGCGCCGGGCGAGGAGAATTACGCCCGTGCCATCCTGGACATCCTGGCCGACGAGGCGCAGTACGAGCGCGTCAGCGCCGCCGCCCGCCGCGACCTGTATCTCAACTGGGATGATGTGGTACGGGAGGTGTATGCCGACTACTGCCGCTTCTGCGAGCAGCGTTAGTCTTTGACGATCAAATATTTCCGGAGGAGTTCGATTTCTTCCAGACTGAGGGGCTCCACGCTGTCGGAATGGCGCGTGGTGGCCCAGTTGAGCACCAGTTCGTTGATGCTCATCGTCTGGGGATCGCCGAACTTGCGCACGTGGGTGATCAGTTCGTAGAGGATGTGCGTTTCCTTCTCGGTAGCCCTGAAATTGCGCAGGCGCGTGTTCGTGCCCGCGAAGGTGGTGAGTTCATAATCCTTGGACAGGTCGCTCTCGGACACGCCCAGCAGCGCCTCGATCAGGAAGGCCAGGGAGCCCGTCCGGTCGGCGCCGCCCGCGCAGTGGAAATAGACGGCGCGGCCTTCGCCCAGCCAGCCGATGATGGAGCGGATGGCCTGCTGGTAGAGTTCCTGGGTGTTGCCGGTTCCTCGGCCGAGGTTCTTCTCGACCGGGAGTTTCAGATACACGGCGCCTTCCATCACCGGCCCGACGCGCGCTTCGCTTTCCTTGATGCCGCGCAGGTCCAGGTCCACGGAGATGCCGAGGTCCCTGGAGAAGATGTCCCGGCCGCTCTGCGGCATCCGGGAGGACAGGCGGGCTCCCCGGTATACTTTGCCGTAGGCGATGTGGCCGCCGTCGGCCTTCCAGCCGCCGAGGTCGCGCACGTTCTCCGCGATGCCGTTGATCCAGCGCAGCGGACCCACGGGCTTCACGCACCCGGTCTTGAGGGCCTTCCCGTCCGCGCCGTACACGGTGTAGTAATAGATGACGCCCGGAATGAGGTTATAGATTTCCGCCGGCGAGGCGGAAGCGGCGACTTCGATGCCGTCCTGCTGCTTGGAGGAGGTGGCGAGCACGATCCTGGCGGCGTCTCCCTGCCAGGAGATGCGGACCGGCAGCGGCTTGTCGTTCGCGCCGCGCTCCTTGTAGTAGTCGCGGGCGAACGAAAGGGTGTAGGCAGTGTCGGTGGCGTAATCCACTTCTTCCAGGAACTGCCGCGTGCCCGTGTTCTCGATGTCATATTCCTCGATGGCCAGTTTGGCGCTCGGACGGACGGTGCCGCAGGAGACCAGGATGGCCGCCATCGCCGAAGCGAAGGCAAATAAAAGGGCGTTTCTCTTCATCTTTATCTTTGCGCAAATCAAAGGTTCTGTTCAAAGGTAATTGAATTCAGAGAAACGCCCATTGCTTTGACGTATCTTTATATGATTATGAAACGTTTGCAGAAGACCGTCAGTTCGCGGCCGCGCGCTTGACCTCTCCCTTAAAGGAAGTGGGACTGTCGCCAAAGTTCAGGGAGAAGTTCAGCTCGTTGTTCACGATCTCACCCTGCAGGTTGGTTACGGTGTAACGCGGGAACTCGCCGCCCATGGCGAGGGGAATGGTCCGCTCGCAGGAGAGCAGGACTTTCTCCGTCGTGCTCTGCAGCTCGACGTTCGGGATGGTGACGTCGACGGTCACGGGCATCCTGGGCACGAAACGGATCTGGTAGATGGTGATCGTGGCGGTCTTGCCGTCTTCGGCGGGGGTGAAATTGACCTCGATGTTCTCGTTGTCGAAGGGAGCGCCCTCGTATATGACGGTCACCGTGCCCTGGTAGTCGGACTCCTGGGGCACGACAGGGGTTTCAGATTCGATCTTGCCGCAGGCGATGAGGGACATGGCCGCAAGGGCCGCAAATAACATTTTAGTTTTCATATCTGTATTACAATTTAATGGAAATTCCTGTCAGGATGGTGCGCGGCTTGACGTCCGCGAAGAATTCGTTGCCCACGGATTTGAAGTAGAAGCTGTGCCCGGGGGTGCCGGTGAGGTTCTCGGCGCGGACGTAGAGTTCCCATTTCGGGAAAACCAGCGCCACGCGCGCGTCCGGCCGGAGCCGGAACGGCTCCCGGAGCGTATTCTCCTCGTTCCAGTAGAAGGAACCGGCGCCCCGCGCGGCGAGATCCAGGTCGATGCGCCGCGTGCCCCAGTGGAAACTGTACCCGGCGCTGAGGTACAGCGTGTGCCGGGGGACATAAGGGACGAAGCGGCCGGCGTAGTCATGGTTCCCGTCGTCGTAGCGGACGAAGCGGCTGTCGCACCAGGCCCAGGAGACGTGCGCGCGGAAGTCCCCGGGCGTCCAGTCCAGCTCCGCCTCCGCGCCGATGCTCCGGCTGCGGCCGGCGTTCGTCATCATGCGTCCCGTGGACAGGCCCGGAGGGAAGACGGTGAGTTGCTGCTTGCTCACGGCGATATAATAGGCGGACAGTTCCGCGCGGAAATCGGTCCGGCGCAGGCGGGCGCCGAGCTCGAAGTTCCAGGCGGTCTCCGGATCATATTCGGTATGCTCGGCCGACACGGAGACGTTGGGCCGGTCCAGATAGACGCCCAGGTCCTTCATCATGGCGTTCATCGTCATGTTCTGGAGGATGTCGGAAAAGATCTGCGTATTGAAGCCGCCGGCGCGATATCCTTTCGCGACGGTCGTGTAAAGCGTCAAAGAGGCGTTGGCCTGGTACAGGGCGGCGAACTTGGGCAGCAACTCCAGGCGGCCGTGGTTCTGGTGCCCCCGGTAGGGGACCGAGAAAGGCTTGTCCGCCTTCATCGTCGGCACGAAGCGGTAGTGCAGCTGCGCGAGGCAGTCGAAATCCATCCGCGCGCCTTCGTAGTCCAGCCGGAGGCCGGCGGTGAACTGCCAGTTCCCGACCGTCAGGACGGACTCGTGGAAGAGCGCGGCGTTCCAGGTTCCGATGAGGAAATCGGAATGCACGGGGAACTGCTCGTCCGGGATGGTGAGGTAGCCGATGTCGGCGGGGATGTTCTTGTTGGCGTTGTTCAGGATCAGGCGTTCGATGCCGTCCCGCTTGAAGGTGACGGGCGCCACCAGGTGGTTCAGTTTGTACAGGGCGAAGAAGCCGGTCTTGGGCTGCCAGGCGGCCTCCGTGTCCGCGCGGGAGATGCGCACTTCCAGCGTGCCCGCGCCGCTGAGCTGCCGCTGCTGCAGGGTGAAGACGTTGTCCGCCGTATAATCCTGGTCCATGTGCATGTCGTCGGCGAGGAACTGAAGGGACGCGGCGGCGTCGGCCGTGAAGCGCTCCGCGCGGAGCCGGGCGTACACCCCGTCTACGACGGAAATGCGGCCGTAACTGCCTTCGTCATTGTACGATACGGGATGCTGGACGCCGTCCTTCCATGGGCCGTAGGCGAATCCGCCCTCGCGGGAGAGGCTGGCCCAGAAGGTGTTGCCCAGGAAGAGCCGCTCGGAGAGGCCCTGTTCCCATTTCCAGTGGAGCGACAGGCCGTCGTAGGGGTCGCAGTTGCTCCCTTTGTATTCATTCAGGAAGAAGCCGTCGCCGTGGCGGTACTGCGCCGACAGGACGTGATGCCCCAGCGTGTAGATGCCGCCCGCCCGCAGGGTGTTGGCGCTGCCGTACTCGAGATGGAAGCTCCGTCGCATCCCGTCGGCGGGGGAGAGGGACTGCAGCGCGAGCACGCCGCCCATGGCGTTCCGCCCGTAAAGCGTGCCCTGCGGGCCGCGCAGCACGGTGGCGTTGCGGATGCCCTCCCAGTCGAAGTCGTAGGCGTTCTTGTCCAGCACCGGGATGCCGTCGAGATAGAGCCCCATCACGGGATTCTCCATCCGGGAGCCCAGTCCGCGCATATAGATGGTGGACGTGAGCGAGGCGCCGTATTCGGGAATATACAGTCCGGGGACCTGCCCGGAGAGCCGGTTGTGCCGGTAGGTATTACTGCTCTGCAGCTCCGCTTCGCGCAGTACCGTGACGGGCGAAGGAAGCCTCTCCACGGAGACGCTCTCCTTGAGGGCGGTCACGGTGGCCGCCTGCAGGAGCGTGTCACAGACCGGCGAAGCGGCCGTGAGCAGGGAAATGAAAAACGTTGTCAGCATGGCGGTGCAAAGGTCCGCAATCCGCGCCTATTTTTTTAGAACGGAAGGTGCCGGAATTAGGATTATCCTTGCAATCACAATAAATGATGATTGCCCCGGTGTGCGAAAGGGCGTACCTTTGTGCTCGAATAAAGAACAATGTTCCAGAAATGCAGACGCTCAAACCGGATACCCGCAAGCGGATTCTCGCCGTCTCCAGGAAACTCTTTCTGGAGAAGGGTTTCCGCGACACGACGACCCGGGACATCGCCCGGGCGGCGGGCATCAACCTGAGCAACCTCTATCATTACTATGCATCGAAGGACGAGCTGTTCTGCCAGCTGCTGAAGCCTGCCACGGATGCGCTGGAGGCGCTGCTGGACGAGCGCCATGGCCCGAAGGGCTACGATGTCCGGACGATCCAGGCGGAAGACTATGCCGAACAGGAGCTGGAAGAATACCTGGGGGTCATCCGCAAGCACCGGAACACGCTGAAGATGCTGCTGTTCAAGTCGCAGGGTTCCTCGCTGGAAGGCTTCAAGGAGTATTACGTCGAGAAGGCGACCCGGCTGGTCCTGGACTGGTTCCGGGAGATGAAAGCGAAGTTCCCGGAGATGAACGCCGACGTGTCGGATTTCTTCATTCATCTCAACAACGTCTGGATGTTCACGCTGCTGGAAGAAATCCTGATGCACGACCTGGGGGAGGAGGAAACCCGATCGGTGCTGTCGGATTACATACAATTTGAGCTCATCGGATGGAAAAAGATGATGCAATTGGAATAACGGTCGCCCTGGAGGCGGCCGTTTTTTTTTGAGAACAAATCGAAACAATGTTCATTATTAATAATTCAAAACAAATGAAATCGCACAAGATTAACGACTGGTTCGGAAGGTATGCCGCCTTCCTGCTGAGATGGCGCTGGGGCGCCATCGCCTTCTTCGTGGCCGTCTTGCTCGTTTCCTTCCTGGGCATGTCCAAGATGGTGCAGCAGACGTCCTTCGACGACTATTTTATTGAGGGGGATCCCATGCTGGTGAAGACCAACGAGTTCAAAGAGAACTTCGGCAATGACTATTTCGTGGGCGTCCTTACCGAATGCGAGGACCATTTCACGAAAGAGAACCTAAGCCTGCTGCGCGAGCTGGGCGGGGAACTGCTGGACTCCCTGTCCTACGGCGACAAGATCACCTCGCTGGTGGACCTGGAATTCATGCTTGGCACGGAGGACGGGATGGAGATCGTCCAGATCGTTCCGGAGGATATCCCGGAGACCGGCTCGCCGGAAATGGAGCAGGTCCGCGCGCTGGCCTACAGCAAGCCGCAGGTGGCGCAGAAGCTCATTTCCCGGGACGGGAAGAATGCCTGGACGCTCGTCAAGCTGCGCGCCTTCCCTTCGGAGGAGGAATGGAAGCTCACGAGCAATGTGTCCCCGGACATCGTGACGGGCGAGGAGGTGTCCCGGATCATCTCGAAGGCGAAATACGCCCCGCTGCACCCGCGCGCGACCGGCATGCCGTATGTGACCCAGCAGAAATCCGACTATATCGGCGCGGAGATGGGGCGGCTTGTGATGATCGCCGCCATCATCTGCATCCTGGTGATGCTCCTGATGACCCGCTCCCTGCGCGGTGTCGTCTGTCCGCTGTTGTCCGTGCTGGGCGGTGTGGCCATTACCTTCGGCATCGCCGGCCACACGCAGATGTACGTGGACAGCACGGTGCTGATGGTTCCCGCCATTCTCGCCTTCGCCGTGTCCATCGCCTACAACATCCATTTCTTCTCCTACTTCAACCAGCGGATGCGGGCGCACGGCCAGCGCAAGCAGGCCGTGGTGGAGTCCGTCAGCGAGATCGGCTGGTCGGTGGTGTTCTGCGGTCTGACGACCGTGATCTCCTTGCTGTCGTTCATGATCATTCCCATCCGGCCGATGAAGTGCGTCGGCCTCACGAGTTCGATGACGGTCCTCTTCGTGCTGCTCACCACGCTGCTGATGGCTCCCGTGCTGCTGTCCTTCGGCAAGGACCGCCAGCCCAAGCCCGGCGTGGACGGCGAAGGCGGAACCCGCCTGAGCCACGCGATGGAACGGCTCAACGACTTCACGTTCAAGCATGCCAAGGCCATCGTGACGGTGTTCGCCGTCGCCTGCGTCGTGCTCGGCATCGGCCTCTGGAAGATCGAGCCGGCTTTCGACGTCGAGCGGACCATGGGCGCCGAAGTCCCGTACGTCAAGGATATCCTGGCTGTCGGACGCAGCGAGCTGGGTGCCCTGTATTCCTATGACCTGGTGATGGAATTCGCCGACGAGGAGGAGGCCAAGCAGCCGGACAACCTGCGCAGGCTGGAGCAGCTGGAAGCGCTGGTGAAGACCTATCCGCTCACCAAGCGGACCAATTCCATCCTGGACATCCTCAAGGACCTGAACCAGACGCTGAACGGCGGTGACCGCGCGTACTACCGGATTCCGGAGACCGAGGAGGAGGTTGCCCAGATGCTCATGCTCTATGAGAACGCAGGCGGATCCGAGGCGGAATACTGGATCGATTATGGCTACAAGCGCCTGCGCCTGATGGTGGAGATCTCCGATTACAACTCCGGCGAAGTGGAGCGGGAACTGGCCGACATCAGCCGGAAGGCGGCGGAGATGTTCCCGGGCGTCACCATGACGGCCGTCGGCAACATTCCGCAGTACACGACGATGATGCAGTATCTCGTCCGCGGCCAGATGCAGTCCTTCCTGATTTCCGTGCTGATTATCGCTATCCTGCTGATGATCGCCTTCCAGAGCATCCGCGTCGGCCTGATCGGCCTCATCCCGAACCTGATGCCCGCCATCTTCGTCGGCGGCATCATGGGCTGGGCAGGCATCCCGCTGGACATGATGACCGCCACGCTGATCCCGATGATGCTGGGTATGGCCGTCGACGACACCATCCACTTCTTCAACCATTCCAAGCTCGAATTCGACCGGACGCCGGTGTACGCCGACGCCATCCGGCGGACCTTCCGGGTCGTGGGCGTGGCCATCGTCACGACTTCCATCATCACCTCGGCCGTCTTCGCCTGCTTCTCGACTTCCTCCTGCGCGATGTGCTTCAACTTCGGCGTGCTGGCGGTCATCGGCATCCTCTCGGCCTTGCTGGCCGACCTTTTCATCACGCCGCTGCTGGTGAAGAAATTCAAAGTCTATGGTAACGAAAAATAGCAATGATATGAAAAGAATAGCTCTTCTGGCGGTCCTGATGTTTGCGGCCGTCGCATCCGGAAACGCCCAGACCGGGCGCGACATCGCCGAGCGCGTCAAGAACCGCCCCGACGGCAATACCCGCTACGCGGAAATGCAACTCACCCTCGTGAAGAAGAATGGCGACAAGCGGGACCGAAAGATGGTCTCCTGGGCGATGGACGAGGGGAAGGATACCAAGAAAATCATGTTCTTCACCTATCCAGGCGACGTGAAGGGGACCGGTTTCCTCACCTGGGACTACGACCAGACCGGGAAGGAGGACGACAAATGGCTGTATCTGCCGGCGATGAAGAAGACGCGCCGCATCAGCGGTTCCTCTTCCAAGACGGACTTCTTCATGGGCACCGACTTTACCTATGACGACATGGGCGGCCGCGGCGTGGACGAGGACAAGCACAAACTGCTTCGCGAAGAGATGCGTGACGGCCACAAATGCTGGGTCCTGGAGTCCGTGCCGGTCGACGCCCGCGAGATCTACAGCCGCAAGCTGAGCTGGATCCGCCAGGACTGCGACGTGACCGTCTATGTGGAATTCTATGACAAACTGGATAAGCTCCACCGCGTGATGAGCGTGAGCGAGCTGCAGCAGGTCGGGGGCTACTGGACCGTGATGAAGATGGAGATGAAGAACGTCCAGAGCGGCCACAGCACGCAGATCACCGTAACGGGACCGAAGTATGACATCCCGGTGGACAAGAGCCTGTTCACCGTGGCGAAGCTGGAGAAAGGACTATGAAACGCACTGTGAAAACCCTGCTCGTGAGCGTGACGGCCGTGTACTGCACGGCCGTCACGCTCCCGGCGCAGGATGGCCTGGACGTGTCCGTGAAGGGCTTCGTGGATACGTATCACGCCGTCCGCACCGAGGCTCCGGGGGACTGGATGTCGTCCCGCACTCGCGCCCGCGGCGAGTTGCGCGTGGAGAAGGACGGCGGCGGTATCTTCCTGTCCGCGAACCTGGTATATAATGCCCTGCTGAAGGATCTGTCCGGCCTCCAGCTCCGGGAAGCTTACGCCTATTGGGGCAATCCGCACTGGGATATCCGCGCCGGCCGGCAGATCATCTCCTGGGGCGTGGCGGACGGCTTGCGTGTGACCGACCTGATTTCCCCGATGGATTACACGGAATTCCTGGCCCAGGACTACGATGATATCCGCATCCCCGTGGGCGCGCTCCGCGTGCGCTATCTGCATGGCTCCTGGAGCCTCGAGGCCGTCGCCGTGCCGGTGGCGGAGTTCTTCAAACTGCCGACCGACCCCGCCAATCCCTGGTCGGTCGGCACGCTCCCGCCCGAAGTGCGGCCGGACCCGAAGCTCGGGAATATGGAATACGGTCTGCGCTTCTGCGCCTTCCTGGGCGGTGTGGACTTCTCGCTGATGGCCCTGCGCAGCTGGAGCAAGATGCCCGAGCTGCTGGGCGACCACCTGGGCTACCATCGCCTGACGGTGCTCGGCGGAGACCTGTCGATTCCCTTCGGGAGCTTCGTCTTCCGGGGTGAGATTGCCGACAACATCGATGACAGGGGCGCACATCAGGGGAACGCCCTGGCGGGCCTGGACTGGTATCCCGGCGCGGACTGGAACCTCTCCGTCCAGTACAACCGGACCTTCGGGGCGGGGGAGCATAGCTCGCTCGCCACGCTCCGAATCTCCAAGGCCCTGCTGAACAATGCCCTGACGCTTTCCACCTTCGCGTATGTGGATGTGCGGGACAAGGGGGTCTTCAACCGCCTCAGCGCGGACTGGGCGGCTACCGACCAGCTCCATGTCCTGCTGGGCTATGATTATTTCTACGCGAAGGGTGGCATGTTCGCCCGCTACGCACACAACAGCGAAATCTGGTTGAAATTGAAGTATAATTTTTAAACCATTTGTTGATATGAAACCTTTTATCCGTTTGATTCTGATTGCTATCGCTTATCTTGCCACGTTCATTCTCGGAGCCACGAGCGGCCTCATTCACCCTGCCTGCTATGCCTATGCCGGCGCCGTCCTGCCACTGCTCACGGCCATGGTCTATCTCTATGCCTGTTCGACCTTGCGCGGTTTCGGCGCGGCGGCGATCCTGAACGGGTTCGTCCTGGTCGTGCTCCTGCTGGCCGGCGAAGCCGATGCCGTTCTCGTCATCGGCATGCTTGTACTGACGGCGCTCGCGGAGGCGATCCGCTACTTCTGTCAGTACGACACGCGCAAGGGTGTGCGCTGGAGTTTCGTCCCCTTCGCCTTCTCTTTCTTCACCTACACCGCCCACTGGTGGACCGACACGGCCGGCTCGCTGGCGGCAGCCGTGGAAGAGATGCCGGAAGGCTATGACCAGCAGATGCTTCCTGTCATCGAGAATATTCCCGTACTGGTGGTCGTGCTGGCCCTGACCATCCCGGTGGCCATCCTCTCCATGCGCCTTGCGGAACGCATTTTGAAGCGCCCTGCTGCGGTTTTCTTGGATAATCGGAAAGGGTTGTGTACCTTCGCGGCGTCAAAAATGGAATGAAAGCAACTGGGAGGCGCATATCGGCCTGGCTGATGCTATCGGTTCTTCTGCCGGTGGTGTTCGTCGTTCCTTTCCATCATCACCACGAAGAGCCTGATCCGACGGAGTTTTCCTGCGATGCCTGCGCGCATCATCTGCCGCATCCGGGCCATCTCTCCGGGATGTCGGATACGGACGAGTGTCTGGTCTGCCAGTTCCTGGCCGAGCAGTACATCCCGTCCTCCAGCCTGGTGGTGGATCTGGTCGCTTCGGACCTGGTCACCCTGGCCGGCAGCCTGCCCGATGCGTTCATTCCCTGTCCTGTCCAACTTCCATCTTCTCGAGCCCCGCCTGTTTCATTCTTGTTTTAGTTTATCCCGTATCCATTACGTCGTGCCCGGCGTGATCGGGCACATTTAACAACGAAACCAAGAATGAAAAAGATAATACTCGTATTGTCGCTGCTGTCCGTGTGTGCTGCAGCGACCGCTCAGGAGCATGTTCCTGACTCTACAGATGTGTTCTACGGCCATCTGGAAATCAATGAAGTGGTGGTGACCGGCCTCGCCGGAGACACCCGGATGAAAGAAATGCCGGCGCCGGTCTCGGTCGTCCGGCCCGCAGACCTGTCTTCCCGCTCCGGCGGCAACATCATCAGCGCCATCGCGGCCGAACCGGGCATCAGCGAAATCACCACGGGCGGCGGCATCTCCAAGCCGGTCATCCGCGGCATGGGTTACAACCGCGTCGTCGTGGTCAACGACGGCATCCGCCAGGAGGGCCAGCAGTGGGGAGACGAGCACGGCATCGAGATCGACGGGATGACGGTCCATTCCGTCGAGATCCTGAAAGGTCCCGCCTCGCTGATGTACGGCTCCGATGCCCTGGCTGGCATCCTGATCTTCCACCCGGAACCGCTCCGCGGCCTCGGGGAGGTCGGCGGAAGCTTTTCTTCGGAATTCCAGACCAACAACGGCCTGCTGGCCTATTCGCTCGCTGCCGACGGCAACCTGAAAGGCTGGCTCTGGAGCGCCCGTTTCTCCGACAAATATGCCCACGCCTACCGCAACGCGCTGAACGGCCTGGTGGCCAACTCCGGCTACCGGGAGCGGGCTGCCTCCGGGATGCTGGGACGGAATGGCTCCTGGGGCTACACGCGCCTTCGCTTCAGCTACTTTCACCTGACGCCCGGTATGATTGAGGAGGACGGCGAGGAGGATGGCGGCTACCGGCCGGTTCTTCCTTTCCAGCAGGTGAGGCACTATAAGATCGTGTCGGATAATACGTTCTATGTCGGCTCCGGCTCCCTGAAACTGATCCTCGGCTGGCAGCAGAACCGCCGCCAGGAGTATGAGGAAAGCGCCGTGGAGCCCGGCCTGGACTTCCTGCTGAATACCTTCAATTACGACCTTCGTTACCAGAACAGCTTCGGCGAGGGATGGAAGACTTCCATCGGGCTGGCCGGAATGGGGCAGCGGAGCGAGAACCTGGGTGAGGAATACCTGATTCCTGCCTACGGGCTCTTCGATGCCGGTCTCTTCGCCACGGCCAGCCGGACGGTGGGGAACTGGACGCTCTCCGGCGGCGTGCGTATGGATGTACGCTGGCTTAAGAGTGAGGCTCTGCCCGAGCGCTTCGAGGAATTCTCGCGGCGTTTCCCCGGCTTCAGCGCCAGCCTGGGTGCCGTGCGCAGAGTCGGCGAGCATTTTACTTTCCGGGCCAACGTGGCCCGCGGCTTCCGGGCGCCCAACCTTTCCGAACTGGGCTCCAACGGCGAGCACGAAGGAACCTTCCGCTATGAACTCGGCAACAAAGACCTGAAGCCGGAATACAGCCTGCAGGGCGACCTGGGCCTTGATTTCAGCTGCCGCTTCCTATCCGTGCAGGCTTCGCTGTTCGCCAGCCGGATCGACAATTACATCTTCGCGGCCAAGAACGGCGCGCTCTCCGACGAGGGCCTGCCTGTCTACGCCTTCCGGAGCGGCCTGGCCCGGCTGGGCGGCGGCGAACTGGCCGTTGATTTCCATCCCGTCCACCAGCTCCACCTGAGCAGCGCCTTCTCCTGCGTGTATGCTCGGGAGCGGGGCGGTGATGACCTGCCGTTGATCCCGGCACCCCGGCTGTTCTCGGAGGTCAAATGGGAAATCACCCACAGCGGCCAGCTGTTCAACAACGCCTTCGTGGCCCTGAACCTCGACTGGAACATGGCGCAGAACCATTTCTACGCGGCAGGCGGGACGGAAACGGCCACGCCGGCCTACGCCCTCCTGGGCGCTTCGGCCGGTACGGACGTCGTCATCCGCGGCAAGACCCGCTTTACGCTCTATGTCATCGGCAGCAACTTGACGGACGCGGTCTATATGCCGCACCTGAGCCGGCTGAAGTATATCGGTGTCGGCAACATGGGCCGCAACGTGACCTTCAAGCTGTCGATTCCTTTCTGATGCTATTTCTGCATCTCTTTCCGAAAGGCGGAAGGCGTCAGGCCGGTTTCTTTTTTGAACAGACGTGAGAAATAGGACTGGTCTTCAATGCCTACGGTGGCGGCGACGTCGATGACGGACAGCCGGGTTTCGGAGAGCAGGCGCTTGGATCGCTGAATGCGAACGATGTCGATCCAGGCGCCGACGCTCCGGCCGGTCGCCTTCTTGACCAGGCGGCT
>Ga0265298_10007407_pt1 | contig 13340 bp, 9 predicted proteins | sample AusTroGonzalo_MG_3_FD_193486 | JGI IMG/M metagenome (GOLD analysis project Ga0265298, IMG submission 193486) | Bovine rumen microbial communities from tropical cattle in Woodstock, Queensland, Australia - Gonzalo_01 | ecosystem: Host-associated > Mammals > Digestive system > Stomach > Rumen ...
CCGCCGCGTGGAAATCTACGTTTCCGCCAACGAGGAGATGGTCCAGGAGGCCGAGAACGGAACCCTCAAATAATCCCCGCATATGAAAAACAAGAAAGGTATCATTATTCTGGCATCCGTCATCGCTGTCTGCGTCGTCGGCCTCATCCTCTCCGTCTTTGTGGACTGGAACGTGGACGAAAGCCTCAGCGGCGGCAACATCGGCAAGTCTTCCCGCTTCTCCCGGAAGACTGCCACGGAAGCCATCAGCAACATGGAGGAACTCCTCGTCAACGACGAGAACTTCCGCGACGGCCTCGTATCGGCCTACATGGTCATGCAGGTGCGCACCCAGCACTTCAACACGCTGGTGAACATGTCCAACGAGGCGGCCGGCGACATCCCCGAATACGCCGAGCTCCTCAAGGAGATGAACGAATCCAAGGAGATCGCCGCCAACGTCTGCGCCTCCCTCATCGAGGCCGGCGAGAACATCAACGCCGCCCTCTGCGGTGAGGAACGCCCCGACCTGGCCCAGAACACCATCAACGCCTCCCTGGCCTACACCACCCTGCAGAAGCAGAACACCCTGGCCGACAAGTTCATCGAAATCACCGACAAGGCCGATGTCGATGACAACGTCAAGTTCGTCCGCGACCAGTGGGTGGACTACCAGATGATGTCCGCAGCCCTGGCTCAGGACGACAAGCAGATGAAGCAGCTGGAGAAGAAGGGCAACCTCCTTTCCGCGGAAAAGAGCGCCGCCGCCCTGAACTGCGTCAATTCAGTTTTCCAGGCCAGCCTCTATGCCAACGCCAACATCGCACAGGAATTCAATGTCAGGAACATGATGGCCGGCTATGCTTCCGGTGAAATCGTAGCCAACGCCCTGAATGTCTGCCAGATTGCCGGTGACGCCATGATGAAGGCCATCCAGGGCCTGAACGGACAGGAAAACATGGCCCGCACCCTGCAAAACGTCTATGAGGGAGCCGTGACCGAGGCCCTGGCCAACGGACCGAAGATCCTCCCCAACTCGACCGATCCTTCCGCCCTGGCCCAGGCCGCCCAGGTGGCAACGCTTGCCAAGAACCTCGTCATCTCCCAGAACGTAGACATGGCATCCGCGGCCAACACCCTGGCCAACGCCAACTTCAACGCCGTGATGAGCAGCTTCAGCGAGGTGACCGCCGCCCTGAGGGCCAACACCGGCGCCGAAGTCCGCCAACCCTCCAAGAGACCGGTCATCGCCGCCGTCGGTGATGTTGTCGAGGCCGCCGCCCTGGGACAAAGGGTCACGCTGAATTTCATCTAACAGTATCCCGCATACAGACATGCGTAACCGTATTGTCTTACTGTTGTCTGTCCTGGTTCTGTTCCCGGCCATCGTCCGGGGACAGAACCAGACTTATTTTCAGTATAAAACCGATGACGCCCAGCTGGTGTTCTTTGACAAGAACCTGTCGCGCTACATCCCCCATATGGTACGCATGTACCAGAATGGCAAGGCATTGCACAGCCAGATCTGGACCTCCGATTCCGTCTATGTTCCCGAGCCCATCCTGCTTCTGCTGACAGACTGGGAGGACGACGGCAACGGCGGAGCCTCCCCGCTGCCGAGCAACCTCATCCAGATCGGCATGGCTCCGCTGAACATGTCCTACTACGTCAACCCTTCGGCCGAGCGCTACCGCCAGCTCTTCTGCCACGAGTACACCCACACCGTGATGACAGACAAGTACAACCGCAGGGACCTGGGATGGCGCAACTTCTTCGGCACCAAGGTGGCGACGGACTACGAACAGCCCATCACGGCACTCTGGAGCTATCTCTCCGTCCCCCGCTGGTATGCGCCCCGCTGGTACCATGAAGGCATCGCCTGCTTCATGGAGACCTGGCTGGGAGGCGGTGTCGGCCGTGCCCTGGGCGGATACGACGAGATGTACTTCCGCAGCATCGTCGGCGGCGGGGACAAGCTGTTCTCCGTCGTCGGCCTGGAGACGGAAGGCTCTACCATGGACTTCCAGGTAGGCGCCAACGCCTATCTGTACGGCACGCGCTTCGTCAACTACCTGGTCAAGGAGTACGGTTACGAGAACCTGATCCGTTTCTACAACCGCACCGCCGACAGCCGCACCTTCTTCGGCAGCCAGTTCAAGCAGGTGTACGGCAAATCCCTCCGCAAGACCTGGAACGAGTGGAAGGAAGACGAGAAAAAGCACCAGGAAGAGAACCTGGCCGCCATCCGGCAGTTCCCCGTCACCCAGACCACGCCGCTGACGGAAGAGCCGCTGGGCTCCGTGTCCCCGCTGGTGTACGACCCGGCCACCGGCAAGGCCTATGCGGCCATGAACGCCCCGGGCGGATTCGCCCACATCACGGAGATTGACGTCGCCACCGGTAAGCGCCGCAAACTGGCCGACCTGTACGGCGTCCAGCTCTACAATCCTTCCTTCGTAGCCCTGGACACCAGGGGCGGCCGCGTCATCTTCACCGACAACAACGCCAAGATGCGCGGACTGGAGGTGTACGACCTCCACAAGAAGAAGATCGTCAAGAAAAAGAAGTACCAGCGCATCAACAACATCGTTTACGACAACGCCAACGACTGCCTGTACGGCCTTTTCTCCAACGGCGGTACGCAGACCATCATCAAGATGGACCGGGAGCTGGAGGAGATCGAGGCCATCTATGCGTTCCCCTTCGGCGTAAGCGTATTCGACCTGGCTGTCAGCCACGACGGCCGGCTGCTGTCCATGACCAGCCAGGGCGACAACGGCGAGCACACGCTCCTGCTGTTCAACACGGAAGAACTGGCCAAGGCCATCTACAAGCCCGTGAAGCTGTTCACCTGGGAGGACACCAACCTGGGACAGTTCCGCTTCTCCCTGGACGACCGCTACCTGATCGGCAGCTCCTACTATTCCGGCGTCTCCAACCTTTGGCAGATCAACCTGGAAACCCGCGAACCCGAGATGCTTTCCAACACGGAGATCGGCCTCTTCGCCCCGCTGGAAATCGAGCCCGGCAAGCTGCTGGCGCTGGAGTTCAAGCGCGACGGCCTGCAGCCCGTGACGCTCAAGCGTGAAGTGGTAGCCGATGCCAACGCCATCACCCTCTACGGCCAGCTCGCCTACGAGAACAACCGCGAGGTGCTGGAGCAGGTGGGCCTGCTGAAGGAACCGCTGCCCAAGGCAGACTTCGGCGACGTCTATCACGGCATCACAGCTTATAATGTATTCAAGGAGATGAAATTCGCGGGAGCCTATCCCATCGTGTCCGGCTTTACAGACCCGCTGGCCTGGAACCGCGTGACGCCGGTGCTGGGGTACCGCCTGTTCTTCAAGGACCCGGTGGGCCTGAGCAGCATCAAGCTGGCCGTGGGTATCTCTCCCTGGAGCAGCAACGCCCTGAAAAACAAGTTCCACGCAGACTTCGAGTGGAAGTACTACTTCTGGACCCTGAAGGCCGCCTGGAACCATACCAGTTTCTATGACCTGGCCGGGCCGATGCGCTCCAGCCGAAAGGGCTACATGGTTTCCCTCGCCTACGATTACAGCAACTCCACGGTTTCCCCGTACAACCGTTCCTGGGGCTTCTCCGTGGGCGCTTACGGGGACATGGACGCCCTGCCGCTGTACCAGGAGATCCAGGTCGGGGACGTCCGGTCCATGCAGACGATATCGGCCTACGCCAATATCTCCAAGCTGCGCAGCTCGCTGGGCGGCATCATGGCCGAGCAAGGCTACAACCTCGGCATCCAGGGCTACGGCTACCTGGCGGGCGGGAAGTTCTTCCCTTCCGTCGAGGGCAGCGCCGACTTCGGCACCCTGCTTCCCATCGGCCGCAACACTTCCTTCTGGCTGCGCACCGCCGCGGGTCACAACTTCGCCGACGCGGCCTCCGTCTTCGGCAACACCTACTTCGGCGGCTTCCGCAACAACCGGCTGGACTACCGCAGCGCACTCCAGTACCGCACCACCCTGGCCATGCCGGGAGCGGCCATCGACGAGATCAGGGCCCACTCCTTCGCCAAGGCCACGGCCGAGCTGAACCTTCGGCCTATCCGCCTCAACGACTTCGGCGCCCTGGCCTGCTACCCTACCTGGATCCAGTGCTCGCTGTTCGGGACCGGCCTGTCGGCCTGGAACCCCGGGGAGCAGCAGCGGATGTATTACAGCGCCGGCCTCCAGCTCACGACGGAGGTGGTGTTCTTCAATTATATGAAGACGACCCTCTCCCTGGGTTACGGCCACCTGTTCGCCCCTGACGGGCGGCACGGCAACGAAATCATGGTTTCCCTCAAACTGCTGTAATGTCTTTTATCGCCGCATTCCTGCCCGTCGTCATCTACATTCTGGTCGTCTATGGACTGGACAACTTCGCGCTGCTCAGCGTGAAGCGGCTGCTGATGCTGGTGGCGGCGGGCGCAGGGACGGCGCTGGCCTGCTTCGGCCTGTTCCAGCTCACCGGGCTCTTCCTCCCGGCGGAGGTCTCCGACTATGCCTATCCGGCCATCGAGGAGGCGGTGAAAGGGATTCCGCTCCTGATCCTGGCCCGGCGCAAGAAGATGGTCTTCTTCATCGACAGCGTCATCTGCGGCGCGGCGGTGGGCGGCGGCTTCTCCATCCTGGAGAACCTGTTCTACCTGCTGCTGGGAGAGCCGCTGGGGATGGGTACCGTCCTGTTCCGCGGCCTGGAGGTAGCGCTCATCCACATGGGCTGCAGCGCCATCGTGGCGGCGGGCCTGATGTTCGCCGTCCGCATGGCCGAACGCAGCCGCTCCCGTCTGGACGTCAAACGGAAGGACGTGGTCATGGCGGCCCTCCTACTGGTAGCGGCCCCGGCCCTGCATGTGTTCCACAACAGCTTCCATTTTAACCCGCTCATCCAGTATTTCTTCGTGTTCGGAGGCATGGTCGGGCTGCTCGTCTGGACGTACCAGTACGACGGTGACATGATCCACCGCTGGCTGGACAAGGGCCTGGACAAGCAGATCGAGCTGCTGTCCTGTATCCGCGAAGGGCGCCTGGACCAGACCAAGACGGGACAGTTCCTGCTTTCCATCAAGGATTCCTTCCCGCCGGAGGTATTCTTCGACGTCATCTGCTACGTACAGCTGAACATCGAGCTGTCCGTGGCGGCCAAGAGCCGCTTCATGCTGCACGAAGCCGGCCTGGCGCAGCCCCTGGAGCCTGGGCAGGTAGAGACGCTTCTCTCCCAGTATGCCGAGTACCGGGAGCAGGAGAAGCGCCTGGGGCAGAGCGCCCGCATGGCCGTCGCGCCCGTCGTGAAGTACTACCCGGCCGACAAGAAAGCGCTGGACGATTTGCTGGCCGAATGTCGCGCGCAGCACCATATTTGACGAATTATCATTATCTTTGTGAACCAACCACTTGATTATGATGCTTCGACGAGCCTCCCTGTGCCTTCTGGCACTTCTACTTACCCTCGTGACCGTTACTGCCCAGGACCGGCGCCAGGCAGACATCTTCATCTTGTCTTCCCACACCGAATACAGCGAATGGGCGCAGCGCATGCTGTATCCCGTCGATGAACTGCGCAAGGAGAGGCCGGACCTGAATATCGTCCTGAAGCACCTCCAGCTGCTGTCGCACCCCAGCGTGGAAGAGCTGCAGCAGACCACCGACAGCCTGCTGAACACCTTCCAGGTTCCCCCGAGGCTGGTCATCATCCTGGGCGGCAGCGCCTTCAACTTTGCCGAAGATATCCAGAAACGCTGGCCTGGCATCCCCATGATCCTGTCCGGCGAGCAGGACTATTACTGTGACATCGATTACACCCTGAACGGCCCCGGAGACCCGCTGGCCCGCCGTACTTCCATCACCCTGCTCAAGAACCGGGGCGCCAACGTGACGCTCGTCAGCGCTCCGCCCATGATCCGCCGCACGGTAGAAATGATCCTCGAACTGCAGCCCGGGCTGAAACGGTTGTATTTCATCGCGGGAGAGAACTACATGTGCAAGGAGCAGCAGTGGCGTCTGGAGCGGTATCTGCTGCAGCGTCATCCGGATATCCGTTACCGGGCCATCTCATCGGCCAATACCAGCACCGACCAGCTGATGACCCTGCTGCAGCGCGACTCGGGCACTGACATGGCCGTCATCTTCAGCTCCTGGCTCATCCGCGACGGCTATCTGGAGACCGTTTCCATCCGGCACAAGACCGTCACGCTCATCGAGGCCCTGGCACCCGTCTATCCCCTCTTCCCCTGCGACCTGGAGAAACATCCCAACGTGGTGGGTTATTACGGTTCATCGGCCCAGGAATACAACATCGTGATGCGCCAGTACATCCTGGATGTGCTGGACCACGGCATCGACCCCTCTTACATGCCCTTCATCCACATGGAGGCCGGTGTCCCCTTCGTGAACTATTACGCCATGGAGCGCTTCGGCCTGGATACCAAGCTCATCCCCTCCAACGCCAACGTGTACGGAGGTCCGGCCAGCTTCTGGCAGACCTACCGGCGTCAGATTTTCCTCTTCGGCCTCATCCTCATCCTCACCGTGGGAGGCTTCGTCATCATAACGCTGGTGCATGGCATCCGCCGCATGCAGAAGGCCAAGGAACTGGCCGAGCAGGCCAACCAGATGAAGACCGCCTTCATCCAGAACATGAGCCACGAGATCCGCACGCCCCTGAACGCCGTCATCGGCTTCTCGCAGCTGCTGGCGCTCCCGGACGGAGCCGTCACCCAGGAAGAACGGGAAGAGTACATGAACTATGTCACGAACAACTCCCAGCTCCTGACGGTGATGATCAACGATATCCTGAGCCTTTCCGACATGGAGAAGGGCAAGTATAACGTGAGCCTGGCGCCGACCAACCTGAACGAGGTCGTCCGCCAGTCCGTCAAGACGGTAGAGAACCGCGTCTCCAGCGGCGTCCTCATCGTACGCGAATCCGACATCGAGGAGCACGCCCTCTATATGGTCGATGGCCTCCGCGTGCAGCAGATCCTGATCAACTTCCTCACCAACGCCTGCAAGCACACCACCAACGGCCGTATCCTCGTCACCAGCTCACTGAAGGAGACGCCCGGCTTCATCACCTTCTCCGTAGCCGACACCGGCCCCGGCGTCCCGCCCGAGAAGGCCGAAGCCATCTTCGAACGCTTCGTCAAGCTGGACGCCAACAAGCAGGGCGCCGGACTGGGCCTGAGCATCTGCCGGATGATGGCCACCAGCATGGGCGGTAAAGTATGGCTGGACCAGCAGTACACCGACGGTGCCCGCTTCGTGTTCACGATTCCGAAAGAGGAAGCTTAAAAAGAATTATTTAGCAGCCAGTGTGGACTGCCGCATCTTCAGGATGCGGCGGACGCTTTCGTCGATACGGGATTCGGGAATCTCTCCGCGACGGACAGCGGCGATAACGCTGTCGAATACCCTGGGATACTCACGGACGCACAGCAGGATGTCCACGCCGGCCTTGATGGCGGCGATACAGGCATCATCCACCGGATACTGGCGGATGATGGCGCCCATTTCCATGGCATCGGTGACGATGACCCCGTCGAAGCCCAGTTCTCCACGGAGCTTGTCCTGCAGGATCATGGAGGACAGCGTGGAAGGGGTGTTGGAACCCGTCACGTTGGGCAGGGAAATGTGGGCGGTCATGATCAACTGCGCGCCGGCATTGATACCCGCCTTGAAGGGGATCATCTCACAGTTCTTGATTTCGTCCCAGTTCTTGCGGGACATGGCATAGCCGAAGTGGGAATCGGCCGTCGTATCCCCGTGACCGGGGAAATGCTTGAGGCAGCCCAGCACGCCGTTCTTCTGGAGGGCCTTCAGATAGGCCTTGACCATCGTGGCGGCCGTGGAGGGATCCGTAGAGAACGCGCGCGGGCCGATGACGATGTTACGGGGGTTGGTGTTGACATCCGCCACGGGGGCGAAGTCGATGTCAAAGCCATACTGGGCCAGATAGGAGCCGATCGCATTGGCGGCCTCCGACACTTCTTTGGTCTTGCCGGAGGCTGCCAGCTGCGTCATGTTAGCGAATTTGGGTAAGTGGAAGCTCTTGTTGTTGGCCAAGCGCGCCACTATGCCGCCCTCCTCGTCGATGCACATGAGGGGATGGGAAGGCAGGGCCTTCAGATCATTCACGAACGTCGTGAGTTGGCCGGGGTCTTTGATATTGTTCGAGAACAGGATGATACCGCCCATGGGATACTTCTCGGCCGTCTCGCGCATACGGTCATTCACTTCCTGGAGGCTCAGGTTCTTGAGGTCGGTGGGTGAATTGTAGTATGCGTCGGGGTCGAGAGCTTCCGGACGGATGATGAACATCTGTCCGACTTTCTCCTGCAGCGTCATCTGCTGCAGCTGGGCTTCGACGGATGCAGACCCGCCGGTATCACAACCGGCGAGCATGCAAGCGATCGCAGCCACAAGGGCTATCTTAACTGTTCTCATTACGTATTCTTAAAGTTCCCAAGCAAGAGCCGATGCACCGAGGATGGCAGCGTCGGATTCCTTCAGCTGCGAGTACACCAGCTTCACTTTGTCGCGCCACAGAGGCAGAACGTTTTCGTTCATAGCCTTGAGGATAGGCGCGGTGAGGAATTCCTTGGAACGGGCCAGGCCGCCGAACAGCACGATGGCCTCCGGAGCGGAGAATTCGATGAAGTCGGCCAGCTTTTCGCCCAGGATACGACCGGTGAAGTCGAAGATCTTGAGGGCCAGCTTGTCACCATCCTTGGCGGCGTCATAGACGTCCTTGGAGGTGATCTTGTCCAGGGAGCGGAGCTCGGAGGGTTCGTCGCTCATTTCCAGCCATTCGCGGGCGGTACGGGCGACACCGGTGGCAGAGCAGTAGGTTTCCAGGCAACCGTGCTTGCCGCAGCCGCACTGGCGGCCGTTGTGGCGCACGGCGCAGGTGTGACCCAGTTCGCCGGCGAAACCGTCGTGGCCGTAAACCACTTCACCGTTGATCACGATACCGGAACCGACACCGGTTCCCAGGGTGATCATGATGAAGTTCTTCATACCACGGGCGGCGCCGTAGGTCATCTCACCGACTGCGGCGGCGTTGGCGTCGTTGGTCAGGGACACGGGAATGCCGTTCATCTGCTCCTGGAGGAGCTTGGCGAATTCCACACGGTTATGGCCCCACTTCAGGTTGGGGGCGGCCTCGATGCAACCCGTATAGTAGTTGCCGTTCGGGGCGCCTACGCCTATACCACGGATCTGGCCTTCGGCCTTGGCTTCTGCGATGATATGGTTCAGGGCTTCGGCGAGAGCGGCGATAAACGGGCCGGCCTCTTCGTGATTGTCCGAACGGATAACAGTCTGGGCCAATACGGATCCGCGGGCATCTACGATGCCGCATTTGGTGGTCTGTCCACCTACATCAATACCAATTACTAAATTTTGTGACATAAGGAATTAAGCTTTTTTTACCTTGGAGCCGATGACTGCAAAGTAAAGGATAAAGGCGACGCTGGCAGCCAGCAGCCAGTAGCTGGGCATGTAACCTACAGCGTCAGCGATAGCGTTCTGGACGAGCGGGATGATACCGCCGCCGACGACCATGGCCATGAAGATACCGGAAGCCTGGTTGGTAGAAGCGCCCAGACCTTCGCAGGCGAGGTCAAAGATGGTACCCCACATCACAGAGGTGCACAGGCCGCAGAGGACCAGCAGCAGGGCTGCGATAGGAACCTGGACCATGCCGAAACCGTCTGCGACACCCTTGAACACGGGCATGGAAACGGTGGAGGAGTTACCCAGGATGATGGCCAGCACGATGAGGACGAGGGCCACGGCGGAAACGCAGGTGAGCTGTGCACGGGCGCCGACCTTACCGGAGATCACGGAAGAGGTGAGACGGCCGATGAGCATGAGGAACCAGTAGGTGCCGGCCACGAAACCGGCGATGGCAACGGCGGTGGAAGGATCCATACCGGCACCGTTCACGGAATCGGACAGGTAGAAGTTGAGGGTACCGGGGATACCGACCTCAACACCCACATATACGAAGATGGCGATCACACCCAGCACGAAGTGCTTGAACTTGAGCGGGCTGACGGCGTTCTCGGAGCCTTTCACGGCCTCGGGGTCCTGGATGTTCACGAAGGACAGGACGATGAAGGCGAAGGCGAACACACCCATGGCAAGGAACAGAACCGGGTTCACGTCCTTGATGAGGGAGTCCTTGGTGAGGGTGCCGATCAGGGAGCCCACCAGCATGGGAGTCAGGGTACCCATGAGGGAGTTGAAGGAACCGCCGATCTGGATATACTGGTTGGAACGCTCGCCGCCCAGGAGTTTGAGCATCGGGTTCACCACGGTGTTCAGCATGCACATGGAGAAGCCGGCGACGAAGGCGCCCAGCAGATAGACGAAGAAGTTGGCGGGAAGGCCGGCGATAGCGCCGCCTACGCCGATGATGCCGGAGAGGAACTGGACGAACACGCCCACGAAACCGACAGCGATGGCGATAAGAGCGGTTTTCTTATAACCATACTTGGAGAGCATCTTGCCGGCGGGGATACCCATGATGGCGTATGCCAGGAAGTTCATCATGTTACCCATCATGCCCCAGAAGTTGGAACCTTCGATGCCGGGCTGCATTTTCCAGATATTGCCGATAGGAGCGGCCAGGTTGGTCACGAAAGAAATCATGCCGAACAGGAAAATCATAGCCACGATGGCAATGATGCTGCTGTTACCTTTTTTAGACATAGTGCTTTGTGTTTTTTATTTTTGTTAATGATTATTGCTTAGCAATGCGGTTTCGTCCTCAAATATAGCCATTATTTTTAAAATCTCCTATATTTCCTGCTGCTTGCGCTTCCAGTTGAGCACAGGCAGGACGAAGGAGATAATGGCGGCACCCAGCCAGAACCAGCGGACGTAGGTGTAGTCGTGCGCACCGGCGACGGCGCTGCCGCTGTCCATCAGGAAACCGGTGATCACGTTCTGCAGACCCGCAGCCGCATAGGATGCCAGGCCGACGATACCCAGGGCCGCACCCGTCGCCTGACGGGGCACCAGATCGACGGCCATGAGGCCGCCCAGGAAGCTGATGAGCACGCCGATGGCGATACCGAACAGCACCATGGCGGTGATATTGAGCCACTTGGAAGGGCCGCCGAACAGGAACAGGGCCAGGGCGACGGCTTCCAGGATACCGGCCACGAAGGCGGGATACTTGCGGTCTCCCTTGAAGAGGACGTCGGACAGCCAGCCGGAAACGACGGTGCCGATGATGCCGAAGATGGGATTGATGCCGATGATGGTGGCGGCATCGGCCAGGTCATAGCCCTTGGCCTCCTGAAGGAAGATGGTACCCCACTCGTTGATGGCGTATCGGCTCATATACATGAAGGCGCTGGCGATGGCCAGGATCCACACGCCGGGATTCTTGATGACGGCGGCCTGCATGCGCTTGGTCTCGGCCCGTTTCTGCTCGGGGGTCATCTCCTCTTTCTTCTCGGCCTCGCCGGCGAGCACTTCGATGGGCGGCAGACCCTTGGACTCGGGAGAGTCGTGCAGGAACAGCAGGACCAGGACGACACCCAGCAGTCCGGCCAGGGCGGCGCCGAAGAAGCCCCACTTCCAGCCGAAGCTGGCTACCAGCATGCCCACGAACACGAAGGACAGGCCTTCGCCGATGTTATGGGAGCTGCTGAAGAAACCGTAATACGTACCACGTATGCGCAGCGGGAACCAGCGGGACAGGGCGATGATGGCCGGCGGGGCGCCCATGGACTGGGCGGCGCCGTTGACGGCCCAGCAGATGGCGAACAGGATGAACAGGGCCGAGTTGGCGATGCCACCCTGAAGGGCGGTCACACCCAGGACACCCATGGTGAAGTTCATCAGAACGGACACCGTCAGGCCCAGGGCCATGAATCGCTTGATGTTGGAGCTGTCGGCCAGGAAGCCGTTGATGAGTTTGAAGATGGCATATGCCCAGTACAGGCAGGCACCGATGATACCCAGCTGCGTGGCATTGAGAAGGCCCGCGTCGATGAGCGGCTGCTTCATCACGCCCATGGACAGACGGCACACGTAATACAGGGCATAACCGAAAGTACCGGCCAGGAAAGACTGGAAACGGAGCCGCTTGTAGGTCTGGTCAACTTTGTCGGCCGGCACTTTCACCGCTGCGGGAGCGCCGGTCTTAAAAAAATCCGAGATAGGCATAAGTCTGACTGTGTTAGAGAGGTGCAAATATACGAATTAATTCTTGTTCAGCACATCCATCAGAACTTTTTCCATCACTTTGTAACCGGCCAGGTTGGGATGCACCGGATCGGTGACATAGGCCTGGTCCATACCGTTGTCGGCATCCTTCATGGCCGCGTGGTAATCCACCAGCGGAAGGTTATGGGAGGCGGCGTACTGGCAGATGAGCTCGTTCAGCTGCGCGATGAGCGGACGGGGGTCTCCCAGCTCCCTGCGCCAGTTGATGGCCGATGCCGGCAGCACGGTGCACAGCACCGGCTTGATGCCGTTGGCCTGCGCCAGTTCCACCATGGAAACGAGGTTGCCGAAAGTATGCTCCACCCCGATGTAGCCGGTGTTGCGGGCAATGTCGTTGATGCCGGCGAGAATCACCACGTACTCCGGTTTCAGTTCAATGACGTCGGTGCGGAAACGGGCCAGCATCTGCAGGGTGGTCTGACCGCTGATACCGCGTCCCAGGAACTGGTGGACAGAGAGGAACTCACTGTCGTTCTTGGCCCAGTTGTAGGTGATGGAATCCCCGAAGAGGACGGCGACAGGCCGCTCAGTCACCAGTTCGTTGGCATGAGCATAAAACGAGAAATCGGCCCAGTCTTTGTCCGTGGGAATCTGTGCCTGCACGGCCAGGGGCAACAGCATCGCTGCGAGGAGGAGTAGTTTTTTCATTTGGTATAAATTGGTAAAAATTACGAAAAAGGAAGACCGGCAAAGCTTATGCCAGTCTTCCTTACAAAGATAGTAAAAAATTAATCTACATAGCCAGGATTCTGTGCAAGTCCGGTGGGATTCAACAGCCACTGGGTATGCGGAATCGGGAGGAGAAGGTCCGTGTCGTCGTACTCGGTAGCACCGTCGGCGGCCATGATGGTACGGATCTCGGCAGGAGAATAACCACGCTTGAGGTCGGTCCAGACCTTGAATTCGTAGGCGAACTCTCGGCGGCGTTCCTGGTAGATGACGTCGCGAAGGGCGGTACCGGCGGTAGCGGTGGTGTTTTCCAGGCCTGCACGGTTACGGATCATGTTCACATACGGGACGGCAGAAGCGGGCGTGCCGGCATGATAGTAGGCCTCGGCCAGCATCAGCGCCACATCGGCATAACGCAGAACCACGTTGTTGCAGCCATAGTAGCCGGAA
>Ga0265298_10007410_pt1 | contig 13338 bp, 19 predicted proteins | sample AusTroGonzalo_MG_3_FD_193486 | JGI IMG/M metagenome (GOLD analysis project Ga0265298, IMG submission 193486) | Bovine rumen microbial communities from tropical cattle in Woodstock, Queensland, Australia - Gonzalo_01 | ecosystem: Host-associated > Mammals > Digestive system > Stomach > Rumen ...
CTATTACACATTGCATGCAGAACATCGGCCATGTGTGGAAGAAGTATCATACGCCCGTAATGATTGTGGAGACCGGCTTTGAGGTGGACGAGGCTCATCCAGAAGTAATGGAGAAGGGGAGGGACCAGCTCCGCCGTATCATCCAGGAATCGAAAGCCACTGGCCACTGCGAGGGCATCTTCTACTGGGAGCCCGAATGCCGCCCGTTCCAATATAAGCTAGGGGCCTTTGATTCTGAAGGAAAACCTACCGTCATCATGGATGGGTTTGAAGATTGAGCGCTAGCTTATTTTGCCTTCCACCAACGTATCAAGAACCGGATTCCGGCTGACAACAATCCCGGCCCCAAACCCATGTAGAACCAGGCAAAGAACGATGCGGGAATGCCTGGTATGTACTTGAGCGAGATGCCCAGGGTAATCATAAAGGCAATAATGAGATACCCCTTCAGGCTAAATGTCTTGTAAATGGGTTCCTTCGGCCCTGGGAGGGCGTGAATCCTTAGCGAGTATTTCCTCACGATGCCCGTGAACATCAAATAGAACCCAGCGAACACCAACACGGACAGCGGAATCATCCACCAAAGTTTCTCCGTCGTTGTCGTAAGATAATGGCTGATACCGGTTATCAAGATTTTCGTTCCGATAGCCGTCCACATCAGGCCATTGATGGCCAGAAGGTGTATCTTACGGACCTTACACATTTACAGTTCGTCTTCAATCTCTTCCTCGACATACTCCCGGCTGCTGGGAATAATGACCTTGATCTCAGCTATCAGCCAGCCGCGGCCGTCCACCTCAATTTCGCCGACGAAAGGGCAGGGGACATTCTCCTCGTTGAAGTCCTCGTACCAGTCCAGTTGCGTGCGGGGGATATAGCCCAGCAACTTACCATCATTGCGGTACACCGCCTGAGCCCGAGGGTCGTGCACATTCGACGGCTCCGGCTTTACAATGCCGACAATCTTGCCCACATCATGTACCGTGCAGTGGTACCTTAGACCTGTAATGTCGAAGGTCTCAGTATTCTCCTCCAGGTCATCGGAGTAATCAATATTATCAAGAAACGATAAATCTAATTCTTCGTCATCATCGGGGAATTGCTCATCTACTTCCGTCTGAGTGCCCGTGGTATTCCAACCCTTCTGCGCCTCCTTCATCGCCGTATTCACGGCTTCCTTGGCCATCCCCATCACCTCTCCGAGCACCTTCATCGGCTCCTCCGCGCCCTTCTTTGCCTCATTGATTGCCTGCTCAATCTCACCCAGAATTTGCTCCTTTAGTGACGGTCCTGAAGCCTTCTTCTCAGCCTTTGGTCCGCTGGTGCTCCCTGCAGAACCAGCCTTCGGCCCGGATTCCTTCTGATAATGTGTCTGCTCCTTCTTCGGCTGAGACTGTCCCTGCGTATGCGAGAACGACCTTGTCTGCTGCGCCTTCCGCTGACCCTTCTCACTCTTATTGTACGAATCGTCGTGGTCGTCCCTGAATATCAGGAACAACGCTACAACCACGATAATGCCAAGTATTGCGTAAAACATTTCGATAAAACAGGGAACTTAGCGATGTTATTTCTCTTTCAATCTATCATAAAGGAATGCTCCTGAGGAAACCAGACCGACGAAGAGAATAAAGAGTCCCACGAAAACTATTCGATCTCTGTTATTATCAAATCCGGTTATTAAAAACCAAATTGCGCTGCATATTAAGAAAAGAAGTCCTAATATTGTTAAGACTTTTGTTTTCTTAGATTTGTTCTCTACGTTTCCCATATCACTACGACTTCTTCTTTTTCTTTTCTTCGGCGCGATATGAAAGAACCATACTGAGTATTCCACAGGAACTAGATATTACCCCGAGAATTCTGGTAAAAATGTCACCCGGAATAAAAACCCAGATAACGAGGAGGATGGCAAACAGCATCCCCAAGACCACTTGCATTTTTTGTCTCTTATTCATATACAAATCCCCGTCTGGCAAACAAAAATACCAATTATTCAGCATTATTTCAACCCTTTACGAAAAGAGGACGAGTCATCGAGATTGATGCTCGTCCTCTTCAGACGCTTGCGGTCATAGACCTTCTTGGATTTGTGGAGCGCCGAGTATGAAACCGGCCTCCCGTGCTCGGCAATCTCTTCCATCCGAGCCGCTCTGCGCTGGGCCAGCATATAGTCGGCCTCAGTAATCCGCAGTTTCTTCTGTTTCTTCTTCGGTTTCATGAATTAAATAATTGGTAACGTCTATATAGATACAAATTCCGACCCAAATGTTGCATCGCTCCGACCAATCGCTTGAAGAATCGGACGTAAGCTTTTATGCAGCTGACTCCAGGTGGGGCATTCATGTCCCCCATGATGCCTCCGGCTAGAACACCTGGCACGGTATCCTCTAAATATCCTACCATTATCCGGTTCTCACAGAATTCTCTTATACGGAAAAATAGAGGTTATGCTTTGAAATGCAGGACGCTGCGGACGGTCATTGATTCGTCGGAGGCAGTTAACCAGGAGACCGAGTAACGCCGGCCTCCTTTTTCTACGTTCACCACAACGTGGCCGCCATCGAAGGATTCAGTGGCAATGTCTTTCATCCAGGCGGCGTCACCGTCTTTTGCACGGCGCTCGGCGGGCATAATGGTGGGGCAGATTATGCGGTTCCCGGGATAGATGCTGCGGTCTGACAGGAGTTCCATACAAGGTGGCAGGTTGTGAAGCTGGTCCCAGACGCAGCTTACCCACACCTGGGGGCTAAGCGCCTTCACGAGTTTCCGGGTCATAGAATTGTGGCCGTGATGATTCACTTTGGCCACGTTCACGGGGCCGCAGACATCGGCAATGTCATCCTCTATGGAACGCTCGGTGCCATCAGGGTCTTTGAACTTTGCAGAGAAGTCTCCGGCGGTGTAGAAGCGGAACGGGCCGTAGCTGAACACCATACCCAGTGACATCGCATTTTCGCTCTTGACAGGTTTCCCGGCCTCGTTGCAGGCCTGGAATAGGTCTTTGATGCGGCCGTCCGGATATGCGATGCATCCGTTCGCGCAGATGTTTCGAACATGGAAGGAAGGATATCTCCCGGGCCGATGAAGGGGGACAATCTGGTCCGTGGCTCCAATGCGGAAGGTTTCGATCTGAAGGCCACGGCGCTTCTCCATGAAGCGGTAGAAGCGCTGCATGTGGCCAACGGTATCTTTATCCGCATACTGGAGTGAATCCGGACTGTCCGGCCAGCAGCGGTCGATGGCTTTGCGGAAACTCAGAGTCTCCGCTGCTTGGGAGAAGCCGCTGAGGCAGTACTCCTCGCCGTCGCGAATTATCTTTTCCGCGTAGAACTGGTCGCTGCCGGCGTGGTCGTTGTGATAGTGAGTGAGGAGCATATAATCCACATCCGTGATGGCGGGATTAACGCGCGTTACGTACCTGGCAATCCATTCTCCGGAATGTCTTTCTGCGCCAGGCAGCAGCGGAACCGCCTTTTCCCCGCGGGCAAGGGCATCAAAGTCGCCGCAGTCCAGAAGCATAGTTGTGCCGTCCGGGAAGATGAGGAACAGGGATTCCGCCACTCCGGTGTATATGAAGTGTATCTGGAACTGCCCTTCCTTCCAGCCCTGCCAGGGCTTTCCGACACTGTTGTCATGGCATCCGGCTGCGAATGCTTGCTTCCAGTCGGTAAACATCAATCCGGTTCCAGCCAGAAGCGTATTCTTTATGAAATCCCGTCTTTCCATAGCTTGATCTATACCCTAAATTCCACAAACTATTTGCGTGATAATTTCCCAGTCCCCTGTGGGTTATTTGCTCCTGTAATCAGAGCTACTTTATTCTTAAGTCCGTAGTTCACCATATCCTTTTCATCATACAAATGACATTTTTACGCATTCAAACATCGGCATGTCCGTCCGCCTGTTGAAGAACGCCAACTAAGTATTCAATAGCGGAACACGGGACTTTGGGTGAGCCTTAAAATATCGGTGGAAAGTGATTAGGGTCGTTATCCACGTGAGTGTCGTCTGATTTCACGAAGATGGCAGCGAGGATGCACAAAATGGCTATTGCGATGAACACGCACTTAGCCACGAACTGTATGATTTCTGTGAACGTCATTTTACCTCATCCTATAATGCCATAACTCTTTTGACCCTAAATTCTTGTAATATCTTGGAAACTCATTGAGAGAAAGATTAATTCCATGATTATTCCTTGCTTCGCGAAACTCGATTGAATCGGCAAAGGCAAGACATTTATTATCACCCTTCGTTATAATCCAATAAACAGAATCCCTCGTTTGATGATCCTGCATAAGCGCAATAATGAAATTATCATCGAATCCACATGAAAGCAGGTAGCCTTCTAAAACTATAGCATTCTCATCATCAACAATCACTTGCGGTGCTTCTCGAATATAACGATACCCATTCCCCAAGCTATAGCTATCATCCATCCTGATGCCCACTTGCATTGCAGTACGGAGTGCAGTATAACACAAAGCAACCGCTACCATGAGAACACATGTCACAATTAGCACAACTTTCGTTTTACCACTCATCTTTTTAATGATTGAGATACCTTTCCCCTATAGCAGGCAATTAGCTTTGGTTACTAGGACAAATTTAACACTTTTACCTTAAATACGAAACCGGAGCACCGCGTGAAAGAGGACTCCGGCTATGCCGAAAGGCATCACAGCGGAACAAATGCCGATAGGCTTAAGCAAAAGAAAGCCCCGCCGTGTCTTTGGTTTTGGGTTACTGTACTTTCCACCTGATCCGCCACCGACCATCTTCATAGTCGTGGCTAAGAATCTTAAAAGTCCCTATCTCAGCGGTGTTCTTCACGTGAGCGCCGATACAAGCGCAGGCATCATAATCACCCACGCGCACGATTCGGAGCGTTTCAGACGCATCCTCCGGCAGTTTGCTAAGGTCAACGATATCGGCAGCTTGCTCTCGAGGCATGAATTCAATCGTAACATCGAGATTCCGGCCGATGACTTCGTTCACTGCCGCCTCCAGCTGAGCCACCAGCTCATCCGTTGGGCAGCAGGGGAGTAGATAATCGCACTTGGATTTCTTCCGTTCGATATGTGCATTCCTGGACCTCGGACACCCAAACATTTTCACCATCGTTCCGTTCAGGATATGTTCCGCCGTATGCATCGGCGGATACTCTTCTTTGTTATGTGTGTTCAGAATCGGTTCTTCCATTTTAGAGGGTTATGACTTCGCGAATATAAGCATTCTTTTCGTAAATTTGTCTTCGTGAAACTCACTGACCTAAAAGACCTCCGCGTCATCAGGAAGAGCCTGGAGCCTCAGCCGGAGCAGAAACCGCAGCAAAATCAGCCGCGCAGACGTTCCGTGGAGCTCAGGAGCAAAGAGGAAGAGCACGCCCGCAATGAAGGTCTCACAGTCGGCCAGAAGGTCCGCATGATGGACACCAACGACATGGCAACCATTACAGGATTCGGGAAGGATTACTATGAATTGGAGTTGGACGGACTTACCATCCGGGCTGTCCGAAGCGAGTTCATTACGATTGATCCCGAAGAAGACAGAAGGTTGCGGGCATCCATTCCCTCGAAAGCGAAAAAGCAGGAGGATAGTATTGAATTCCAAGAAGATACGACAGGCGACCTGACAATAGATCTCCATATTGAACGCATTCCGGGTAACGAAGGAATCCCCGAGTGGGCAGCATTGGAGTTCCAGATGAACTACTTCCGGCAGGTTCTCCGCAAGAACCTCAAGCATAGGGGAAGGAGGATTGTTTTCATCCACGGGGTAGGGGACGGCACTTTGGCCGCCTCCATCCGAAAAGAACTGGACGAGGTCTATGCGCTCAGTTGCAGTTATACCTTCGGCCCCATGGGCGTTACCAATGTAACCATACGATGAAAACAGGAAGAATCATAGGAATCATTGCAGCCGCTCTTGTTCTTGGCGTGGCCGCTTTCCTTATCTACGAAAGGCAACGTACTTCCAAACCGCAGGTTGTCAGCTGCGGTACGCTTGAGGTTTATCCCGACTTCGAATCCGCCTTCATAACTCCAAGAAAGGTATCCGTATGGCTACCTGAAGGGTATAGGGTAGGAGAGTCGTGCGATGTTCTCTACATGCATGACGGGCAGATGCTCTTTGACTCCACCACGACCTGGAACCATCAGGAATGGCAGGTGGACGAGATTCTTTCGAAGCTGATGGACGAAAAGACTGTCCGAAGGACTATCGTTGTAGCCATCGACAACACCTCGGACAGACTGAAAGAATACTTCCCGGACGAAGCATGTAAGGGCCTGGATGATGTGGATGCTTCGGAGCTCGGGGGAAACAACTATCTGAAGTTCCTTGTTGAGAGATTGAAGCCCTTCATCGATGAACACTATAAACCTCTGACGGACCGGGAGCACACCTTCATTATGGGCTCAAGCATGGGGGGCCTCATTTCCCTTTATGGACTTTGTGAATACCCCGAGGTCTTTGGCGGCGCGGCTTGTTTATCCACCCATCTTTCCTTTGCGCATCTCAAAGCCGTGAGGAACACGGAGGCCATGGCCGATGGATTCCTGAGATATTTAGCCGAACACTTGCCGGCCGCAAACGAGGCGCGCATCTATATGGATCACGGAACGGAAGGAATTGACGCTGCTTATGGGCACTATCAGGAGCGACTGGACTCTCTATTCTATGAAAGAGAATGGGATATCTGTCATTTCAGAAGCATTGTGTTCGAGGGACACGACCACAACGAAACCTGCTGGGCGAAGCGCCTGGCAGAGCCGATTTCTTACTTACTTGGGGAAACAGAGACATGCGCGAACTGATTTACTAGCTTATAGGTATCCATTACTCAGCCCCTCCCGCCGTATGGCATCTTCCTTCTTCAGCTCGGCGAAGGAATTGTCGACCTCCTTTCGGTCTGCGTTCAACATCTTGGTAACATCACCGGAAGAAACGGGCTTCCCGGCTTCTTTCATGGTATATAGGTGTTAAGATTGTTCCCAAGTCATTCTGATGTGAGGGATTCCATCCAGGATAAAAGTCGCCGATGATTGCTTGAATCCGACCAGTTCATAGAACCCTTTTGCATACTCTTGCGCTTCCAGGTCAATCCGACCTGCCCCGAAGTACTCCCTAGCCGCATCAATTCCAGCCAGCATTATTTGCTTCCCATATCCTTTGTTTCGAACGGTCGTTATGACACGGCCGATCGAAACTTCCTCCATGTGTGAGCCCGCTGGACACACTCGGCAAAGGGCCACAATCTTATCATCTTCTGTGAGCCACAGGTGAACGGCGGGCTGATCGTCGTAATCCAGATCCTGATACACGCAGTTCTGCTCCACGACAAAAACCTCGTTGCGTATCCGTAGCAGCTCATACAGTTCCACGTTGGTCAATTCGGAGAAGATTTTCTTATGAAGGACAAGCGCCATTTTTCGTTTATTCTTCTTTCTTGCCTCCTAAGTTACGGATTTTCACGCAATAAGCAATAACAGGCCGAGCTCCGAACGACAGTTTAATGCCACATTGTCAGTACCAGCGAAATGCTCCGATTTTTGTTATACATGAGCCAAACTGATAGAAATGAGCAAACTGACCAGAGAACAAAAAACTGGCATACAAATTTCAAAGTAAGGCTATGCGACAAAAACTGATCGACCTCTCCGCGCAATACCTCCAGGCAGGGAATGCCATCCAAGATGCAGTCCGAGATATTATCAAAGAAGCCGGTGGATTCATCAATGCTTCGAACAACAAGCAGGTAAAACCAGACATTAAAGCATTGGTATTCAATAGTAAAACGGGGTATTCCGAGGCATTCCCAATTAGGGGCTTGCGCGTCAACGAAAAGGACGAAGTGGAAGTCTTCGTCGGCAACTTCGGGACCATCTATACGGATAAGTTCCTGCGAGGAAAAGCCTCAGAAGAGCGCTGGCAGCCGCTTAAGGGTTCCAATATCCTGTTCTATCAGACTATTCTTTCCATAGCTAAAAACATTGACGAGTATCTGGGCGATGCGTCCTAAGAGAAAACTGAATAAACTCCGAAGTTTATAATGAAACATACTCGACAAAGAGCGCTTCCTCGAGAAAACCTACGCGCAGCTATGATACTTTAAAGCCGAAACTGTCAAAGAAATCGGCATAATGCTCACTGTGAAGGTCGGTGCCGATCATGTCGAACAAGTTTTCGGCCAGCAGGGCTTCGCAGCGGACGCTTACTGCTTCGCCGTACAGGCCCTCCAATGATCCCACATTCCGCTGGAACAGTGTCCCTGCATCCTTCAGGCTGTGATAGCGGTCCATGTCCAAATACAGATAGCGTTCCGGGTGCGCCATAACGGGCTGATACCCCATGTCCAGCAGGCGCTTGATTTCATCCTCAGGGACGATATTTCCAATCCGGCTAGCCTTGTGAATGGGCAGCTCAATGAGGATGTGATGGCCTTCCCACGGCAGCAGCCAGCCTTTTTCCAAAGTCTCCGGCCAAGTTTCCGGGATAAGCCGATACTCCATCGAAGGGGTTAGTTCCAGTGGGATATTACGCTTGTCAAGTTCTTCCTGCAGCTTCTTGCAGGTGGCGATGACTACCTCCGGGACATTGGGATACTTTCCAACCCGATGGGATGTGCACACTGCCTTACGGAATCCCCAGGACACCTGCCTCCGGGCAAGTGCAATGGATTCCTCCAAACTACCGGCACCGTCATCCAGTCCCGGCAGAATATGGCAATGGCAATCGGTTCCAGGGTTTATCATGCTTCAAGAAATTTCCGTGAAGGTACAACTTTTCTGACAAATAAAAATCATTCGCGGAAGGTTGGATATTGTTTCGCGGAAGGTTGGAGAAGATTTTGCGGACGGCTGGTTTTTTGAACGCCAACCTTCCGCAGTAAAATTGCATTCCATGGTAGTGTGGCCAATAATCTATGCGGAAGGTTGGTATGATAAAAACCAACCTTCCGCGAATTTGCTTATCTTTGTAGAGAACTGATTATCTATTTACTATGGAATTAATTGAAGCTATCCGGCAGAGACATTCTGTCAGAAGATATACAGGACAGCCTATTGATAAGGCTACGGCCGATACCCTCCGTAACGCCATCGAAAGCGCGAATGCGGAAAGCGGGCTGAATATCCAGCTTGTGCTGAACGAACCCAAGGCCTTTGCCAGCAAGATTCATACATACGGGACTTTCTCCGGAGTGAATGATTACCTGGTGATGGCCGCCCCGAAAGGCAAGCAGTGGGAAGAGAAAATCGGCTATTACGGGGAGAAGATTGTGCTTCTGGCACAGACGCTGGGGCTCAATACCTGCTGGGTGGGGCTCACCTATAAGAAGATTCCGGGGGCTTTCTCGCTCAGGGAAGGGGACATCGTTCACTGTGAGATAGCGCTGGGCTACGGCGAGAACCAGGGGGTTCAGCATCCCCTGAAACCCGCAGAGAAATTCTTTGAGGCCGATGGAGAAGTCCCGGAATGGCTCAAGGCCGGCCTGGAAGCCGCCCTTCTTGCACCCACCGCCGTAAACCAGCAGAAATTCAAGTTCATCCTTCACGATGGTAACAAGGTAGAAACCAAGACCTTCTTCTCTCCCTGGGGCTATACTATCATCGATCTGGGGATAGTCAAATATCACTTTGAAATCGGTGCCGGCAAGGACAAATTCACGTGGCTATGAGAAAAATCCTTTTTTTGATATCGCTGATAGCCCTTTTCTCAGCTTGCGAGCGGAACAAAAAGACGGAATCGTACTGGGCTGAAAGGGCAGATACGGCTTCTGTCGCCCTTGTCAATTATTTCTGGAACCCAGACAAGTACTATTGCAATTACAACAGCGCGGGAGACACTACTTTCCATTATTGGCCGCAGGCCCATGCGCTGGATGTGTTTACAGACTGGTATTTACGTACAGGGACTCCCGAGATTCTTAAGCTATATGATGAATGGTATGAGGGTGTTCCCGCTGCCAACGGAGGAAGTTTCTGGAATCCTTATTATGATGACATGGAGTGGAACGGCATTGCTGCGCTCCGTGTATGGAAGGCAACAGGGGACAGACGGTTTCTTCTTGTTGCCAAGCAGTTGTGGGAATTCATCATCCCTGCTTGGAACGACAGGGGAGGCGGTGGTATGACTTGGAAAAAAGGGATGGAATGGAGCAAAAACGCCTGCTCCAACGGACCGGCTGCTATCCTGGCCGCCAGACTCTATCAGGAATTGAAGCAGGAAGAAGACCTGCAGTGGGCACGGAGGATTTACGCATGGGAGAAAGAGCATCTTTTCGATAATGGGGCCATCTATGACAATCTCAACGGAGATACTGGTAAGATTGCCAACTTCTGCCTTACCTACAATCAAGGAACCTTTATCGGAGCGGGTGTGGAACTCTATAAAATCACCGGAGACAAGTCTTACATACGTGATGCCATTCTGGCCGCCGATTATACCTTGGACCATCTAACTGTTGATGGTGATATCCTGCAGCCCGAGGGAAGCGGTGACGGTGGAATCTTTAAAGGCATCTTTGTCCGGTATTTTACGCAACTTATCCGGGAAGGGGATTTACCGGAAACGACCAAAAAACAATATATCACTTTCCTAAGGGACAATGCGGAAACTCTATGGCAACAGGGAAACGACGGAGGACGTTTTGCTCCCGATTGGCGTGAGATGCCTGGCAACCCTTCTGCCATGACGCCCCAGCTGAGCGGCTGCATGCTGATGGAGTCAATGGCCCTGTTGGAGAGGGAAGGATATCTCTTAACTTCTTTGTAGTATGAAAAGACAGTTCGCCCTTTTTCTTACATTTCTACTGCTCAGTCTGCCTTGTTTTTCCCAGGAGCGGCAGCAACCCACGCCCGAACAGATACAGGCCTATCTCCGTACGCTGACTTCGCATCCGGACCAGCACGTGCTGACTCCGGATCGTAATGCGTCCGGAATAAGTCCTTATAGGGGAACAAAGAACTACGGAAAACGGATTGCCGTTTTCGGTGGTTCCCTTTCGGTCAACAAAGAATCGGACGCCGCTAAACAGATCTGGGCCGATCTTCTCAATGCCGAAGTGACCACCTATGGCGTTGGCGGCGCCGGTTTTTCCAGCGAGCAGGGATATACATTGCAGAAACAGGTAGACACTGCAGGAGTCTACGATGTATATGTCCTCTGGGCCTCCACCAATGACTATACCAACAGCCGGGAATGTGGCAGTTGGAAGGATTACACGGTATATGACGGGTTTGACGAATCCAAACTGGTCACCCAGTGTGGCGGCATCAACTACTGTATCCGGAAGCTTATGGAGAAGAACCCCAGGGCAGAGGTGTATTTCTTCACCTCCCTTCGCTTCTTCGGATCCGATGCCGGACACAACCCTTTCTCCCAGGAACCGAACAAGACGGGGAAAACCTTCGCAGAGTACATCGAGGCCCAGAAAGCCTGCTGCGCGTATTACGGAATCCCCGTTCTAGACCAGTTCAACCTTCAGGGAATCAACGAGTTCAATTGCGAACTATACTATATGGAAGACCGGCTCCACATGAACGAGGACGGATACAGGAAGATAGGCCCTGTCCAAGCCGCCTTCCTCTCCAACGGCCGCTAACAGACTCTTTACAGATGGTGGTCGGCGCCTACGTCCACGCCGTTCCATGCTTTCTTTGCCGTCCAGTCCCTGTAGGGTGAGGCCCAGAAGGGGTCTGTTTCCGGCAAGCCAAGCGGCAGGAATACAGCCGTGCAAAGGTACAGGCTACCCGTGTTGATATAGGTTTCGGCCATACGTATCTGGTTCCCGGCATAGCCGCTGCGGAGCCAGCCCTCAGGGTTGAACGTATGCGGCATCCCCAACTGACGGGCAATGACAGCCGTGAGGGCGCAGCGTACCTGTGCGGGGCTCACTTTCTCCGGCAGCAGGTGAAGCAGCGCGGCGTCCGAGAGAGCGTGGAAGGAGCCGAAACGGTAATTGATGGATCGGCCGATGACAGGATATGCTCCCTCCGGGGAAATCATCCGTTCCAGTTCGGCGGCGAAGCGGCCGTGACGGCGCTCCTGCTCCGGCAGGAAATCGGCCTCTTTGATGCCATGCTTTTCCATGATGCGGAGCACCTCGGTGAGCATCGGGTGGATGACCAGACTGTTGTAGTAATCATAGTGGAAGTCCATCCCGTCTCCGTACCAGGCGTCACCTTTGTAAAAGTTTTCGCGGAAGCGCCGTACGCCATATAGAAGCCGATCCATGTTGCATTCCCCGGTGAACTCCAGCAAGGCAGCCTCCACCATGGAGGCGAAAAGGAGCCAGTTGCTCTCCCCGGGGCGTATCTCCCGCGAGCGCTTCCACTCCGTGACAAGCCGCTCCTTCGTATTCCTATCCAGCCGTCCCCAAATCATTGTCGGGGCGCGGAGGATACCTTCGGCCAGGAAGGCTGCATCAACGAGGGGCTGGCCGGAAACGCTTCCGTCAAACAGGAGATAATCGGGCGAAGCGGGGTCCACCGCATTCTTAAGGCCCTGGACAACAAGGTCAATGAACTCTGCGCGGATCTTCCCTTCCTCCGTTCCGTCCGGCCCCAGCTCCAGCCAGGGAGCGATGCCGCAGACGGTCCGTCCCACGGCCTCCAGGTAGGACACTTTGTAGTTATTGGGGTCTTTGGAACGGCTCTCGTAGGGCATATTTTTCTTGAGCGTTCCGGCGGCAAGGTTCTCCAGTACTGGACGGGCGATGCGATTCAGGGCGCTCACCCACTCCCGGCGGTCGTCCGCTCCTGTAGGGTGCTCCAAGAGCTTCCGCAGGCGAAGAAGGGCCTCTACATAGTAATAATCGGCATAGGAGAGAGGAACGTCTACCTCGGAGTGGCCGGGAAGGTTGCCCACGCCGTGCTTGATGAGGAAACCACCTTGTTCGCCCTTTTCTGCCAGGTACTCAGGCGAGGAAAGCGTCCTCAGCTGTGTTACGGCCACTTCCAGCCACCTGGGGGCCATCTCACCCGGGTCCAGCTGGCTCAGCTCGATGAGAGCAGAGGCCATGATGGCAGCCGATGAAGCGTCCCGCTGGGCATGGGGGATATCGGGCGCATTATAGTCCCAGTAAGGGACTTTGTCGGCGGGCAGGTTCGGATGGTCAATCAGGTATCGGCCGATAATGCGCGCCTGTTCCAGGAAAGCGGGATTGAGGGTCTCCCGATACATCATCGTATAACCATAGAGACCCCAGGACTGTCCGCGGGCCCAGGCGCTGTCGTCGCTATATCCCTGGCCGGTCTGCTTGGCGTGGGGCTGCCCGGTAGCGGGATCGTAGGAGACCACATGCCAGGAGGAGCCGTCCTCGCATGTGGTCTCCTA
>Ga0265298_10007411_pt1 | contig 13336 bp, 10 predicted proteins | sample AusTroGonzalo_MG_3_FD_193486 | JGI IMG/M metagenome (GOLD analysis project Ga0265298, IMG submission 193486) | Bovine rumen microbial communities from tropical cattle in Woodstock, Queensland, Australia - Gonzalo_01 | ecosystem: Host-associated > Mammals > Digestive system > Stomach > Rumen ...
GAGCATATATATTATTTAAGGTGTTCAGCAGGAAGTGGGGGTTCAACTGGCTGCGCAGGTTCTGCAACTCGGCTTCCGCCAAGGCTTTTTCTGCCTCCTTGCGAGAGGTTTCCGATTTGCGCCATTCTTCACTCATTCGCACGAAAGTAGCGATGATGGCGATGATGAACAAAGGGAATGAGTCGCGTATGACTTCCACCCATATAGGGGGCCTGAACTCAGAGAAAAAGCGTTCTTGATATTCCATTGCCTGCTCAGGGAACCTTTCCATGAAATAGCGGAACATGCTCTCACTCCACAAGTGGTAGCAGAAGGTCAAGCCTAAAATGATGACCAGGTTCAGCAGGATATACCACTGGGCTTTGTGCTTGAGGAAAAACTGAGGCACCAGCCAAAGGTAGTTCATGTAGAAGACCAACGCCCATACGCCCATCCAGAAACCACCAAATAATAGGTAGCTGGTGAATGGAGTATTGAATCCACCACGTAACAACATGAGGTAGGGGAATCCTAACATGATTCCCCATACCACGATGTGTATTATCCACTTTTTATTGAACTCTATCTTTGGCATAGTGTTGCAAAGATATGAATATTTATTCGTATCTCAAAGCCTCGATAGGGTCTAATTTGGCAGCTTTCTTAGCTGGATACCAGCCGAAGAACATACCAATCAGTACGCATACGCCGAAAGCCATAATCACTGAACTGGGTGTAATGGATACTGATACCTGATCGGACAACATGCCTACCAAAGCACCTAATCCATAGCCACAGATAATGCCTATCAATCCACCTGTGAGGCAAATCAGCACGGCTTCTATCAGGAACTGGCTCAGGATGTCGATGCCACGAGCACCTACTGACATACGCAAGCCGATTTCCTTGGTACGCTCGGTAACTGATACATACATGATGTTCATGATGCCGATGCCACCTACCACCAACGAGATACCTGCGATAGCAGCCAACAGCAAGGTCATCATACCTGTTACGGTAGAGATGGTGCTCATGATTTCTTCCATAGAACTCAGTGAGAAGTTGTTTTCGTCACCATCCTTCAAGCGGTGGTTACGACGCAGCACATCCTCTATCTCGTTCATGGCCAACTGGGTGTCTTCCTCAGAAGTAGCACTGGCCTGGATACCGCTCAGGTGACTCTGTGAAAGCATACGCTTCATCACAGTAGTGAAGGGTGCCAATACGATTTCGTCCTGGTCCATACCCATAGAGTTGGTACCTTTGCTCTCCAATACGCCAATCACACGGAACGGAATCTTGTTGACGCGGATAGTCTTGCCGATAGGGTCTTCATCTGGGAAGAGGTTATCCACAATGGTCTTACCAATGACGCACACTTTAGCTGATGTCTTCACATCCTGCTCAGAGAACATCTCACCATCTTCCATGTTGAGCTGGCGAATCTCCAGGTAATCCTGGCTGCAACCCGTAACGGATGCAGGGTAGTTGTTGTTGCCTGCCACGAGCTGTCCTGAACTGGAAACACTGGGACTTACGTAGGTCACGTGTGGGCACTCGTTGCGGATGGAGTTGTAGTCTTCCATCTTCAGGGTCTGCATAGAGCTGGCATCCATACGCTGTCCGGCTCTGCGCTCTCCACCTGGGTTGATCATAATCATGTTAGAACCCATGGATGAAATCTGGTTCTTGATCTGATCTTGCGTTCCCTGACCGAATCCCAACATGGCAATCACTGATGCGATACCGATGATGATACCCAGCATGGTAAGCAGCGATCTTGTCTTGTTGTTATAGATGGCCTTCAGGGCTATCTTGAATAGATTTACGTAGTTCATAATCTTCTAATTGATAATGGATAATTCTCCATTCTCCATTCTGCATTATACATTATTTATTATCCTTCGTCAGGTACAGGTATCGTAGCCAGTGTCTCAGCAGCTGACTTGATATTGTTGTTTAACCTGTCTTCTTTCACCAAGCCGTCACGCAATACGATGGTACGGCTGCTATAATCAGCAATCTCAGGGTTGTGGGTTACGAAGATAATGGTGCGTCCTTCAGCATGCAGCTTCTGGAAAAGTACCAGAATCTCGAAGGAGGTGCGGGTATCCAAGTTACCTGTTGCCTCGTCGGCCAGTATCACAGCTGGATTATTCACCAAGGCACGTGCAATGGCCACACGCTGCATCTGACCACCTGACATCTGGTTCGACTTATGCTCCAGACGATCGCCCAGACCCACTGCCTTCAGTGCCTCGATGGCACGCTGCCGGCGTTCTGTAGCTGATACCGATGCGTTGTACATCAACGGAAGCTCTACATTCTCGACAGCGGTAGTCTTGGCAAGCAGGTTGTAGTTCTGGAATACGAACCCAATCTTGCGGTTGCGCAGGATGGCACGCTGGCTTCTTGACATCGTTCTTACAGGTACTCCGTCAAGGATGTACTCGCCGCTGGTGGGGGTATCGAGGCAACCCAGTGTGTTCAGCAAGGTTGACTTACCCGAACCTGACGTTCCCATGATGGTCACAAACTCACCTTCGTTGATGGTAAAGCTTACGCCTCTAAGGGCTCTCACCACTTCTTCACCCACGATGAATTTGCGCTTTACGTTCTGTAATTCTATAACTGGTTTAGCCATAATAATCTTTTTTAAACTCTACAATCTTGATATTACATTGGACCGCCAGGGCCGCCGCCGCCAGGACCGCCGCCAGGACCTCCGCCGCCAGGAGCACCACCCATGCCAGGCATACGTTCCATCATGCCGTTGGCACGTTCGGTAGAAGTAGCATCAGTTACTACCTGCATACCTTCTGTTACACCCTCTACTTCAGTCATGCTATTGCCAGTCAAACCAACGGTCACTGCATGAGCTGTATATACGTTGCCTTCCTTGGTCCATACTTTCTGAGGAGCGTCCACGTCATTGATCTGTGTAGCACCAATGGCTGGGGTGGGGAAGAAACGCAGGGCACGGCTTGGCACCAATACCACGTTGTTGTGCTCTTTCTTGTAGATGGTTACGTTAGCTGTCAATCTTGGCTTCAGCTTCAAGTCCTGGTTAGGAGCATTGATCACCACCTCATAGGTTACCACGCTGCTGGAAGCTGATTCGCTCTCGCCTAAGCGTACCTGAACAACGGTACCCTCGAATGTCTCATCTGGATAAGCATCTACGGTGAAGGTAGCGCGCTGGCCTTCTTCGATACCACCTATATCAGCCTCGTCCACATCAGCAATCACTCGCATCTGGGTCAAGTCGGCTGCAATATTAAATAAGGTAGGAGTATTGAAACCTGAGGTCACTGTCTGACCCTCTTCTACTGCCTTGTTGATCACCACACCATCGATAGGTGAGTAGATGGTAGCGTAAGAAAGATTACGTTGTGCCTTAGCCAGGTTAGCCTTGCTCTGCTCGTACTGAGCCTTAGCGCTCTGGTAGCTATACTCGCTCTGCTCGAACTCAGTATCGCTGATGAGCTGCTTCTCGTGCAACGCCTTATTACGGTTGTAGGTCTTCTCCTGGTATTCAAAGTTGGCCTTCTGACCGTTGAAGTTAGCCTGCTGTGAGTTCAAATCACTCAGCAAAGTCACCTTGTCAATCTCGGCAATCAACTCGCCTTTCTTTACCACAGAGTTATAATCCACATAAATACGGTCGATAATACCAGTCACCTGTGCACCAACTTCTACCTCAGTTACAGGCTCGATGGTACCTGTTGCGGTGATTGACTCTGATACGTTACCTCTAATTACGGGAGCTGTTGCGATGTGTACCTTCTGTGCTTCAGGTGAACCACCGAACAACCAGAAACCAATAGCTATCAAAGCTACTACAGCTACTGCTGCCCAAATAATAGTCTTCTTTTTCATATCTTTACTTTTTTATTATTATCCAATTACAATGCTTTCGCCACCGTAGAATCTCAGCAACTGCTGGTTCATAATCGCCATATACTTGGCTTGCAGCAATGAGTTTTGTGCATTCAGCAGGTTAGTTTGCTCTTTCAGCAATTCCACAGTATTCTTCATACCTAAGTTAAACTGCTCTTGTACCAGGTCGAAACTGGTCTGTGCACTGCTCAGCTGATCTTTAGCTGCGAGATATTGCTGTTGTGCGGTGTTGGCATCGAGCCACAAGCCTTCGATGTTGCTGTACAAAGTCTTCTGCTGGCTCTGCAAGCTCAACTCAGAGTTCTGCTTCTGGATGCGAGCCTTCTGAATCTGACTCTTGGTCTGACGCTTGTCGTAGATAGGAATACTTACGCTCACGCCGATAGAGTTGCTCCAGTTGTCGCTCAGCTGAGTGCCGAAGCCCTTGCCAGAACCATTCATATTATTACTGTTGATATTACCAGTCATGCTGATGGTTGGCAGGTAACCCGCCTTAGCCACCTTGATGTTCAGGTCGGCAGCTTCTACATCCAGTTTGCTTGCCTGGATCTCAGGACGCATAGCCAATGCTGCGTTATAAACATCTGTCTTTGATGGCAGAGGAATCAGTACATCGTCATCGTTCAGTTCAGGCAAGAAGAGGTTCATCTCTTCCTCACCGTCAATCTCCAGCAGCTGCTTCAGCTGTAGTTTGTAGTTCTGGAGCTGAGCTTGTGAGTTCACCAACTGATACTTGTCCTGACTTACTTGAGAAGCCAGCTGAGCATAGTCGGCCTTTGAAGAACTACCAGCCTCGAACAACTGCTTGCCACGAGCTGCATTGGCCTCGCTAACTTCCAGGTTAGCCTCGTTCACCTTGATAGACTCAGCGGCATACAGGATCTGGATATAAATCTGTGTAATCTGCTGGATGATGTTGTTCTCGCTCTGAGCCACATCCAGGTCAGCTGCTTCGCTGTTCAACTTCTGTTGTTTCAGCGTATTTATTCTTTTCCCATTGAAAACTGTCCAGTTGGCGTTAATACCATAGCTGCCGTTGTAAGAAGTCTTGTTGTTAGAAGTCTTCACCTCCGATCCCATCACCATCATAGTGGTAGAAGCATTGGGGCGATAGCTCACATTCTGACTTACACTTGCCGAAACGCTTGGCAGGAAGTCAGCTTTGGCGTTCTTTACATCGATGTCAGCACTCACTGCCTGCAGTCTGTTCTGCTGGATAGTGATGTTCTGTTGCAAGGCATAATCGATGCAATCCTGCAGCGTCCACTGATCGGGTTGCACGGATGCCACTCTCGTTGTGTCTGTTGACCAAGCTTCCTGGCGTGGAGCGATGCCTTCCTGAGCAAACAGGTTGGCGATGCAAACCATGCTAAGAATTGTCATTCCAAATAATCTTTTCGTTTTCATATCTCTGAAATTGTTTGTTTTCATTTTTATTTTGTTGCAAAGGTAGGGGAGGAAGCAATGTTCTGCAACAAAAATCGACGAACAGGCAAGTTTTATCGACAAACGCCTCGATATTTCCCAAAGGGCTCAAACTTATGGGGGAGATTATACCATATCTATATATAAGATTCGTTCTGGTATTTGTTCCCCCTTGTTCCCAAGAAGGGAACAGTCAGTCTCAAAGTCAGGCACTGGTGGTCCCAAGCCTAGGAACTACCAGTAGGAAGTATTAGAACAACCAGTATAAGATATTAAGACGACCAGTAGGAATGTCTTGAACTGGCAAGGGGAATAATCTTAGTAAGAGATGGACTTAAAGAGAGTGGATGATGTTATCCCAGTCGGCAGGTGATCCGTCTTGTCCTGTTATCTTCTTATAGAGGCGACGGCGAATGGCAGAGATGGTGCTCTTGTCACGCAGCATCAACGTTGCCATTTGAATAGGGGTGAGGTTCAGCTTGATAAGCAAACACACTTGATATTCCATGGGTGTCAACTCGCCCAATTTCCTCAATAAAGGCAAGAAGCCAGGGGATACTTCGTCAAGTAAAGCTTCTATGTCAGCGATGGCTGCATCAGTTAGTGGCTTTTCCTTTTCTATCAGTTCCATTAACCTTTGCATCACGTCAGAGTCTTGGATGGCTTGCTCAACTCGGGCATGTTCCTCCTGCCTTACTTCTTTCTCCATGTGTTCCTTCAGCAATCTTTGTACGTGCTCCAATCGCTGTTTCATTTGTAAACGTCGATAGCGATAATATGAGAAGAGGCTGACAAACAAAATGATAGATGCACAAATCAATGCGATGATGATAGTCAGCTTTTGCTGGTTCTTCAACTTCAACGAAGCATTCTCTTGTTCGTGCAATTGGTAATTGTAGAGAGCATTCATACGACTCACCGATTCTGTGGCACTGATGCGCCTTAATGAATCGCTCAAGGCACGGTATTCATCGAAATAGGCAAGGTAGTTGTCAGATTGCTTTTTCAAGGCAGCAATCTGTGTCAATCCATTATAGGCATCCAGTAGCACTTGCAAGTCGTTGGCATCGGTCATCTCCTCAAAATAAGGTTGTGCCTCATCCGCTTTGCCTTGTCGCAAAAGGATGTTGGCATAGATGTCCAGCATGGCATATCTGTCTGTTTTGCCTGCATGAGGGTAGGCTTCCTCTATCAAGCTCAGTGCCTCGTCGGCTTGTCCCATCCGACTTAACAAGGCAGCTTGTTGGGCAGATACCAAGCTCTGTAGCTCAGCATCGTTGTACTGATTGGCCAATAGCTTAGCCTTTTGCAGGTAGAACAAGGCACTGTCAAGGCGATGTTCCACCCTGTGACTAAAAGCAATATCACGCAAATCGAGGATACATCCTGCAGTGTCGTTAGCAATGGAATCCAGTTGGTAGGCTTTTTGGTACATCCCCAAAGCTTCTGAGAAAAGCGATTGTCCGAAAAAGATTTCCCCTATTTGGGCATAAAGGGCTGGGTTCACCTCTTCATCCTCCGCCTCTAAACTTTTCTGGAAGTAAGCCAAAGCTTGAGGGGCATCACCAATGTCTCTATACACACGTCCTGCATAGTAGTAAGTCTCTGCTAATAGTCGCTCATCTCCTTCTTGCTCGTAATAATCCACCAGATTTCGGATGATACTATCGGAAGTATGGATGATATAAGCTTTGTCTGCAGCTTTGATGCACAATAGTTCATAATACATCCTCGATGCCTGGGGAGCCGATTCCATATCCTTTGCCAAACTGTTGAGCAAGGAAATGGCTTCCTCCGGTGCTACCAACGTCAGGCTATCTGCTTGTAGCAAGGTAGCAGGATAGGAGGGCTTTTGGCGACAAGTCATCAACACCAACAAGCCCATCAGGAGTGTTATGACCAAATAGCGGCGCATCAGTTGTCAGTCTTATAGGGAGAAACTGTAGGATCACTAATAAAAGGCTGAGAAATTCTATAGACGTCTCCCTTATCGTTGGTAACCTTGATATCCACTTTTTCACAATGTTCACATATCTCACTGGGGATAATAAACTCATCATCTACTTCATAATAAGGAGTTGATGTTATATAGGTACGTTCCCCTCCAAAGTATTCCATCTCAATAGCATAGTGCCTATATTGTCTTAGGTCTTGGTTTATTCTCCATGCTTGATCACCCTCTGAATAATATAAATCGTCACCCATACGGTATAAGCCTCCCCAATAGAACCTCATGATACATTCCCCTTTCTCATGGTCGTGTTTATATACGTAGAATGCTGAAGGCCATAAAATTATAGGCGACTCCGTTTCAATAAAACTGAGCTTATCATCAAAGACTGTTCGCCTATCGTGCGCCTTTTCTCCGTAATTCTCTGCAGGGTTTTTTTTGCTTGGCTTAAGTGCTCGCATCTCATTTGTATTTAGGTCTCTGTTAAATAATAGAGCCAGTTGTTCTTCATCCAAAGCGCGTAGGTTGTCGGAATCTTTACTGCATGAAATAGGCAAGAATGCAATGACAAGCATTGCCAAGATAGAGCTAAAGAAATGATGTCTTTTCATAGTATTTTGTTCTTTATTTTCTTACAAAGATACTTGCAAGGTTTTATTCTGCCAAGCTTTTCATATTGAAATATGCGTGTAAACCAGTTTACAAATGCATGTCATCCTGCTGTTGATGGTGTCGTGAAGAATTCAACTCGTTTATATTCATTTGTAAACTTGATTGTTTGGCAATAGATAATGGGAAGGCTAAATTTGAACACAAACTTAAAACACTATTACCATGAAAACATTCAGATTTATGGGGAGCCTGTTGCTTATCGTGGCAACAACCCTTAGTTTTTGTGCTTGTAGCAGTAGTAAAGATGAGCCTGCTGTAGAAGAAGAGGAAGATATTGTCATTCCAGGTAAAATGCCTGCCAATATCCATGTGGGCATGTTGTATCCCATCAGTCACGACAAGAAGAATTTTAAATGTACCTTTGGCCTCTATTTAGGCGAAAATCCTTCCCAAGAGTTAATAGATGCTATAGAAAAAGAAAGAGTGATTGTAACTGGGTATGATAGATATGGAGAAATGCATGAGGTTCAAAACTCCTATCAAGATCCTGTTACAGGTGAACAATGGCAAGGATTTAACGTCTATATTAAAGGTGTGGGATGGAGGTTTCGTCACGATGGGACCATATCTTTCTCATTAATCACATGTGAGTCTTTGACCAAGTTTAATATTCACTTTACTGGACCTGCCTTATTTGAATTCTATCCCGAGTTGGAAGACTTAGATGATGTAGTGTTAAATAGAGTATCATGGCCAGGTAATCCTACTGTTGATGGTCAACTTTTAGGAGGTGACATTACCCAAAGCTGGTCGTCACCCCATCATTTCTATAAATAAAACACTAATGTCATGAAACCAAGAATTCTTATACCTTTATTATTATTAGGACTGTTCTTGCCCCTTAGTGCCCAGAATGTGGTACTGACAGGACAGGTAACAGATGCCCAGACAGGCGAGCCCATGATTGGTGTGACGGTATATCATACCCAACGCCGAACAGGTACCACTACCAATGCTACAGGGCATTATACCATTACCTTGCCCAGCAATCGACAGATGGAGCTGGTGTTCAGCTATGTGGGCTATGCCTCTGAGACGCGAGAGCTGACGATGAAAGGCAACCAAGTGCTGAATATCCAACTAAACCCCAGTGCCCAGAACTTAAGCGAGGTAAGGGTATATGGCACACGTCATAACTTTGGGGCACAAAGCTCACAGATGAGTGCCATAGCGATAAGTGCCGACCAGATAAAGCGTATGCCTACCTTGTTTGGAGAAACGGATGTGCTGAAAACCCTGCAACACCTGCCTGGTGTGCAATCCAGTGGGGAAGGGCGAGCTGGTATCCATGTTCGAGGAGGTGAGAACGACCAGAACCTCTTCTCAATAGATGGAATAACACTCTATAACCCCGAGCACTTGCAAGGTTTTACCTCAGCCATCAATGCCGATGTGGTGGATGATGTGGTGCTTTATAAAGGCGCCTTTCCCTCCAGCTTTGGTGGCAGGTTGTCCAGTGTTGTGGATGTGAGTTTGAAGGAGGGCGATTTCGAGAAGACTCGCGCATCGATTACTGCTGGTATGTTGGCATCACGTTTCCAGCTGGATGGCCCTTTGTGGAAAGGGCATACCTCATATAATATTGCGGCTCGTGTGTCCTATTACAACGCTATTGTGAAGCCCTTGTTGAAAGAGCTGATATACGACGATAAAGGGCAGATGAACGATTTCAATCACATGCGCTATTTCGACATCAATGCCAAGTTGACACACCTCTTTTCAGAAAAGACGAAGCTATCAGCTGTCTTCTACACGGGATATGATAAGAATAAAGCCACTCCTACCGAGACTACCCAAACTTTTAAGTATGACAGTTGGGCGTGGGATCCAGAAGAGGAAGATTATAAAAGTGTGGCACAAGGATACATAGATAAGTCGAGCAGAAATCACTCGTCTAATCATTGGAGCAACCTTTTGGGAGGCTTGCTATTTGCACATCAGTTCTCTCCTTCCTTAAAGTTGGATATGTTGGCTTCTTATAGTAGCTATGATTATCAGATAAACTACGAAAGTGACAACCAGCATTGGGTGGGCATCGACATCTTTAATCATGGAAAAGAGGGAGCAGAGACCTATTCACGACACAATACTGAGAACAGTACCTCCTATCGTTCTAAAGTCGAAGACTTAAATGCCAAGGCAGAGTTGACTTATACCTGGAAGGATAAGCACGAGGTGCATGGGGGAGTGCAGGTGAGCACGATACAGTTAACGCCTACAATAGATACACGGCACTATGAGTACCGTCAGACGGCATTGAGTGAAGCTATTGTGTGGAACGTGGGACTACAGGATGATCGTTATCAGTTCTCTGAAGTAAATCAGCACACCAACCTGGCGGATAAACAACGCTTGAATACTTTTGCTGCCTATGTGGATGATGCCTGGAGCATCACCCCTTGGCTAAAGGCCAATATAGGTGTTCGTCTGCAAGGATATGGAAGTGATGGGGAAACAAAGATAGCAATAGAACCTCGTGCCTCCTTGCGACTGCTATTAGCCAAAAGAACTTCATTAAAAGCTTCGTATGCCCGAATGAGTCAAGGCATGCAGTTGCTTACCAGTGGCAATCTGATTGCTCCGTCTGAGATATGGGTACCTTTCTATAAAGGAATGGATTTAGGCATTTCCGATCAGGTGTCCTTGGGCTTTAGTCATGACTTCAACAATGGCATACAATTCTCCATTGAGGGCTATTATAAATGGCTCGATGGGGTGATTGACTACCGAAATGGTGTGTCCTTTATGGGGGCTAACAGTTGGAAAGACTTGATTGCCCAAGGCAAAGGACGTGCTTTTGGCGTGGAGGTAATGGCACAGAAAACCATAGGCAACACAACGGGTATGGTAAGCTATACCTGGTCGAAGTCGCTTCGTACCTTCGACCGTGAGGGGATGGAACTGAATGCCGGACGTGAGTTCTTTGCCTCAGGCGACCGTCGGCATAACTTCAGCATCAGTATCACCCAGCGTTTGAGCAAGAACTGGGATTTCTCTGCTGCTTGGACTTACCAGACGGGTCGTCGTGCTTCATTGGCAAGTAGTACCTTTAGTACTGGTATGTTTGACGAGTATAATAACTATTATCCAATAATGTCTGATGACTATACTGTTGATTATACCCAGAATCCTGCTTTCTTGGACCGTACCATCGACTATCAGGCCGATAGTGAGTTTGCCCACTTGGTTCGTGTGAATACCTACCATGAGCGAAATAGTTACGTGATGCCAGCCGTTCATCGCCTTGACATCAATTTAAGTCATCATGGGAGTATCGGTATTGGTGAGATGATTTGCGACATTGGTATCTATAACCTCTATTGTCAGCAAAATGTATCTTCTGTTTATTGGGGCTATAAGGACAACCGTCGTGCTTTGCGGGCAGTATGCTTGTTCCCCTTTATGCCATCTATCAGTCTAACACTAAAACTATAATCACTATGAAAACTAAATACTATTCATTGTTATTATTGCTACTGTTAATAGGCAGCTCGTGTGAGCGTACCATTGATTTCGATGGGCCGGATGAGGAGACTGCCAATGATATGGTAATTAATGCATTGGCAGTGGCGGATGGACAACTGACTGTCTTCCTGAATCGTGCTTATTTAGTGGATAAGGCGCCCTCACAGTATTTTGATTACGAACATGCCGTATTGGCAAAGGATGAATTCGCTCTCGACTATTCTCAACCATTCTATTCGAAACGTACTGCCATCACCAATGCACAAGTGACAGCAGTGGTGAACGGAGGGGAGGAGTTTGAGTTGTTCTTTGATGGGGATGAGTTGAGTTATTACAACAAGAATTATGTGCCGCAGGTGGGAGATCATATTGTGGTGACGGCAACACAAGACAAAAACAAGGTGACAGTAGAGACAACAGTACCCCCTACGCCCAAGATAGAAGTGGTGAATTATGAGATATTGGATGAGAATCCCTATCAGGAGGTAAATGGTCTTATCAATCCAGCAGATACAATTATGCGCCTTACTTGTCGCATCATTGATGCTGGAGGGATGCAATACTACAGGTTACGTGTAAGAAGTGAGGGCTATGGTACAGCTACGACATTATACCAAGGATTCCATTGGTATGTGATGCAAGATGTGTTCTTCTCAGACGACGAGTTGTTTGTAGATCATCGCATCACCTCCAACTTTGGCGGTTGGCCAGCTTTTTTCTCTAATATCTTTGATAACTCACAGATGAAGGGTGGTAGCTATACATTTACCATCGATGCGCTGAAAGCCAAAGAGTCTCTACCATATCGAATTCTTGATGTTGAAAGAAAGGATCTCGAACCCATTCCTTCGCGTGTGATGCTAGAGTTGCAAGCCATCACTCCCGACTTTTACCGATACCTCAAATCGGTGCAACTGTTCAGAGTGGCATCGAACGATGCCTATTCAGAACCCGTGCAGATATACAGTAATGCCATAGGCGGGTGGGGCATACTTGGCTCGTTGAGTTATGACCGTCATTATATAGCTTTTTAAGGTTAGTTAGTGAAAAAATGAGGATAAAAATAGGAGAGTTCAAAAAACTTTCCTATTTTTGTGTTTTAGACCTTAAATCATTGAGAGATGAAGAACATATTCTCCAAGATATGGCATTTCTATGTCGATGGCTTCAGGAGCATGACCATTGGCAAGACGCTGTGGTTGCTTATCTTCATCAAGCTCTTCATCATGTTCTGCATCCTGCGGGTGTTTTTCTTCCCCAATTATCTTAATACAGTTACCGATGATGATTCGCAGAAAGGCGATTATGTGAGTACGCAAATCATCAGTCGCAGTTACCAGGAATAATAACTTTAAACTAATATACTATGATCGGAAACATTGACTCTTCGTTGATTGATTGGTCGAGGGCGCAATTCGCACTTACGGCCATTTATCACTGGGTGTTTGTGCCACTTACCTTGGGCTTGGCCGTGGTGATGGGAATCATGGAGACACTCTACTACCGTTCTGGCGATGAGTTCTGGCAACGTACTGCCAAGTTCTGGATGAAGCTCTTTGGCATCAATTTCGCCGTAGGTATAGCCACAGGACTTATCCTGGAATTCGAGTTTGGTACTAACTGGAGTAACTACAGCTGGTTTGTGGGCGACATCTTCGGTGCTCCTTTGGCCATCGAGGGTATTGTGGCTTTCTTTATGGAAAGTACCTTCGTGGCCGTTATGTTCTTTGGTTGGAAGAAGGTTAGCAAAGGTTTCCATTTGGCTTCCACCTGGCTCACGGGAGCAGGTGCCACCATCTCTGCTTGGTGGATATTGGTAGCCAACTCGTGGATGCAGCATCCTGTGGGCATGGAATTCAATCCTGATACAGCACGCAACGAGATGATTAGCTTTGCCGAAGTGGCATTGTCGCCTTTTGCAGTGAGTAAGTTCTTCCATACGGT
>Ga0265298_10007412_pt1 | contig 13336 bp, 4 predicted proteins | sample AusTroGonzalo_MG_3_FD_193486 | JGI IMG/M metagenome (GOLD analysis project Ga0265298, IMG submission 193486) | Bovine rumen microbial communities from tropical cattle in Woodstock, Queensland, Australia - Gonzalo_01 | ecosystem: Host-associated > Mammals > Digestive system > Stomach > Rumen ...
GTTATAAAATAAATAAGGAATCACATTGCGCTGTCATCGGTCACGGCAGCATGGCCACGGCCATGATGAAGGTTTTGACGATGAACGAGGCTTCGGTGGATTGGTACATACGTAATCCCGAGGTGATTGAATCGCTTCGCACAGAAGGTCACAATTGTCGCTATCTTGCTGATGTTGAGTTTGATATAAGTCGAATACATCTTTCCGACAACTTGAACGAGGTGGTGCGTCGCTCCGACATCATCTTTCTCATCACTCCAGCCAATTACCTTAAAAGTTACCTATCGGGCTTGGAGGTTCCATTGAAGGACAAGTTCATCATTTCCGCCATCAAGGGCATCGTTCCCGGCGAGAATTTGTTGGTTACGAGCTATCTCAAGCAGCGTTATGAGCTTTGCGATGAGCAATTGGCTTTCATGTCGGGTCCGACCCATGCTGAGGAGGTATCGCACAACCGCTTGACCCACCTCACCATTTCGTGTGCCGACCTCGACAACGCTCGGATGGTGGGCGAGAAAATCAAGACCAATTTCTTGAGACTGAGTTTTTCGCAGGAGATGGTGTATTTGGAATACATTTCCATCCTGAAAAACATCTATGCCGTCGTGGTGGGTATGGCCATCGGTTTGGGCTATGGCGACAATTTCATTGCCGTGTTGGTGGCCAATTGCGCCGAGGAGATGCACCGTTTTTTGGATATTACTTTCAGCGCGGACAAGGTGGATAGGATTCCGTCCAGTTTCGCAGGCGACTTGCTCGTGTCGTGCTATTCCATCCATGGTCGCAACCGCAGGTTGGGCGTATTGATAGGCCGTGGCAACACGGTGAAATCATCCTTAAACGAGATGACGATGGTGGCCGAAGGTTATTTCGCCTCCGACTATTTCCAATATCTCACCCCTGAACAGCGCGAACAGATGCCCATCGCCGAGATGGCCTATCAGGTGCTGCGCAAAGACCAATCGGCCCGCAAAGCCATGAAGCGGATTGAGGGGATTTTGGTGTGAAAGGGGGGGAACAAACCACCAAAGCCTAAGTAAAACTAAATAAAAGCCTATAGCAATTCTATAAACTTTTTGATATTCATAACTTTGATATTTGGCCAGGGCGTTCTTTTGAGAATGCTATAATGCTTATCATTTGTTACGATGAACTCGGCTCCAGAAGCTACCGCACAATCTGCAAACTTATTGTCGTCTTCATCATCTTTAATTAAGCCGAAATGGATATAGATTTCTTGGTAAACTGTGGTATGTAGCCGTGCAATGGCTTCCACCACATTGGTTGCGACCTCACTATTGATTTTTTGAGAAAGAATTTCCTCGTACTCATCTAAAATTTCTGTGTTTACGCAAAGACTGATTTTGCCACACAACACATCTGTCCAAATTTTATGATATGGACTTTTGGAAGGCAATGACTGCAAAAGGCAGTTGGTATCAAGAACGATGCGCCGCATAACGATAAGGGGTGCGCATGTGTTCCGTACCCCATTGTTCTATAACTTCTTCATTGATAGTACCTTCTTCCCACAAGGCATCAATTGCCTTTTGGGCTTTTTCGGCAAAATACCTTGCCACCAAATCCTTGAACTCATTCAGTTCGGCTTCTGAGCGAATGCTGTTAATGGCATTCATTAATTCGAGTTGTGCCATTTCGCTGTACGACATGCTTTTTCTCCTTTCTCGCCGCAAAAATAACCATATTTCCCAAACAAGAACACCGTTTTTAAAACATTTTCTTCCCTTTTTCATCGCCCGATAGAAAAAATCCTTACATTTGTCCCCGATAAACCACCAAAGTCTAACCAACCCCATCCGCCAATGAAATAACAAATACCCAAATCAGGCATATTAAAACAATAGCGTTAGCTTAAAAGCTTGTCTTTAGGAACTGCCACTTTCTAACTACAATGCAAGCGAGTAAGCAAATGCTCACGTGTCTTTACGTGGGCTTTACTCGTCATCCAGTTGCATTGTTGGGCTGTGGTAGGCCTCTAAAGACAACTATGATATATATAGTAAAGCCTTCGTTTTTTATTGTCCGCTTAAAATAAGAATAATAAAATAGAGAAAACAATAATCATTAAAAACATCAACAAAATGAAAGTAAACACCTTACAACTGAGAAGGGCTCTGAGTGCCACCCTGCTCGTCCTGCTGCTCTTTGCGGTGGGGATGACGAAAATGTACGCCCAAAGTTTCACTGTAGGTGATTTGAACTACTCTGTTAATGCTGATGGAATATCTGTAACAGTAACAGGCCATGTTGATGGCACTTCGGCAACAGGTTCACTTACAATTCCCGAATCCGTGTCCTATGAGGGAACAGCGTATTCCGTGACCACGATAGGCAATTATGCTTTCCGTAATTGTAGCGGTTTTACTGGAAGCCTAACCATCCCGAATTCCGTGACCACAATAGGCAAAAGTGCTTTTTATAATTGCAGCGGCTTCATGGGCAGTCTGACCATTCCCAATTCCGTGACCACTATAGGAGGTTCTGCATTTAGTGGTTGCAGCGGTTTCACTGGCAGCCTGACCATTCCCAATTCCGTGACTTTGATAGACCAATATGCTTTCAGGAATTGCAGCGGCTTTACGGAAGTGCATTACAATGCCACAAATTGTGCAAATGCCAGCAGAGATTTTCCACCATTTTCAGGTTGTGGAGGTTTACACACACTAATCATTGGCGATAATGTGGAGAGGATACCGGCAAATATGTTTTACAATTGCAGAGGCTTCACAGGCAGCCTAATCATCCCGAATTCCGTGACTACAATTGGTGAATCGGCTTTCGATAATTGCAATGGTTTCACGGGCAATTTGACCATTGGAAATTCCGTGACAACGATAGGCAGTTATGCTTTCGGTTTCTGTAGCGGCTTTACAGGTAGTCTGACTATTGGCAATTCCGTGACAACGATTGACCATGATGCTTTCCGTAATTGTACCGGCTTTACTAGCAGCCTGACCATTGGCAATTCCGTGACCTCAATAGGTTTTCGTGCTTTTTATTATTGCAGAGGTTTCACAGGCAGTCTGACCATTGGAAATTCCGTGACAACGATAGGCAGTAATGCTTTCTCTAATTGCAGCGGTTTTACAGGCAGCCTAACCATTGGCGATTCCGTGACCACGATAGATAATTATGCTTTTTCTGGTTGCAGTGGCTTCACTTCTTTGAATAGCCATGCAGAAACACCACCTTCTGTTGGAACAAATACTTTTTACAATGTCAATCATAGTATGCCTGTCACGGTGCCATGTGGAACGATGGGTGCTTATCAAAGTGCGTCAGGCTGGAGTGAGTTCACCAACTATATAGAGGATTGTGCTGCTACAACCATCTCCGACGAAATATGTCACGGCGACGACTACCTCCAAAACGGTTTCGAAATATACTACCCTGAAGTGGGAGAAAATCAATACTCCATCACATTGCCTTCATCCCAAAACATTGATAGCATCGTGAATCTTACACTTACGGTTCATCCCACCTATTATCTCGTGGAAGACACCACACTATGCAATGCAACCTCATTCCAATGGCATGGAAACACCTACACAGCAAGCGGTATGTATTACGACTCACTGCAGACCATCCACGGCTGCGACAGCATTTATGCCTTGTCATTGGAGTTTTTCAATACGCCTTTGGGTGAGTTTGCTGGTATGACTCCAACCAACAACTATCCTTTCTCATCGTTGCCGATTACTTTCAGTTGGGATGCAGTTTCAGGGGCGGAGTATTACAATCTCTATCTGTGGAATGTGAACGACCCTGCTCCAAGCACGCCTTTTGCGGGCAATATATATAATAGGAGTTGCTATGTTCCCTCGTTGCAGAACCACCAAACCTATAATTGGTATGTCGAGGCAGTGAATACTTGTTTCTCAACGACAAACAGCGTAAGAAGTTTCTCTTTGAACATTCCGCCGACCATGAATGTGAGTCAAAGCAGTCTCAACTTCGGCGAAGTGGCTCTGAACAACAGCAATACCTTGAACTTGTATGTCAGCGGGAATGCGTTGGATGATACCATCACCATGCAGATTACTGGCGAAGATGCTTCCATGTTCTCGTATGTACAAGGCTCCAGCTGGAATGGTCTTACGGGCGGTTTGTTGTCGGTAATCTTCACGCCGACGACGGTAAAGTACAACTACACCGCCAACTTGGTTATTACTACTGGAACACTCACTCAAACGGTGCAACTCACAGGAAGCCTTGCTGACATGTTTGTGTTCAATACATTCGTGACGCAAGATGTCTTCGAGATGAACAGCACTGTGCCCATCTATGGAACGGTCATGGATGCGAACAACAACCCAGCCGCGTCCGCCGAGGTGGAGGTGAAAGTAACGGTCATGAACATGACGCGCTCGTTGTTTACCACCACGGGAGCGGACGGCCATTTCTCCGTGGAGTTCGTGCCTGCTTATTCCGAGTCGGGGTATTACACCATCAACTCGGGCAGGGTGGGACATAACAGCATTGCCGTTCATGACGACTTCAACATCCCCGGCATGAACCTCGTCACCAACGACTGGATTCTTTGGGATGTGGTGCAAAACGAAACCTCCACAGGAAACATCGTGATTAGGAACAGAAGCCAAATCCCGCTGAACAACATCCAAGTCACGGCCAACACTTTGCCCGAGGGCTGCTCCTTCACTTTCCAACCTTTGAGTTTGGCAGGCATGGAAGAAGGCGTTTTGGAATACAGTGTGAGTGGCACCACACCGACCAATGGCTATCAGGAAGTCGCTTTGGTGGCCACAAGCAGCGAGGGCGCATCCTTGAACTTTACCGTTTGGTACCGTTGCGCCGAACCGAGAGGCATCCTGTATGCTTCGCCCAACAACATCACCACCACCATGACCAAGGGCATCAATAAGATTGTGGATGTGATGCTCTACAACAACGGAACCGGCCCGACAGGAAGCGTTTATTTGGACCTTCCGTCTGTGGATTGGCTGTCTGTGGTGGGCAACGACACCTTGCCGTCCATTGCCGTCCAAGATTCGGCTTATTTCTCCTTGAGGTTGTCGGCCAACGAGAACACGCCTTTGGTACAATACACGGGCAGCATCGCCGTCAACTGCGAAAGGGGCGACGGCCTTTTGCTGCCTTACACCATTATGGCCGTATCGGATTCCACAGGTACGCTCATCGTGGATGTGACCGACGATTACACCTACAACGGCAACGGTCTGCATCTGCAAGGCGCTACGGTAACTGTGAAAGGCTACTATTCTTTGGAAACCGTAGCGATAGGTTTGACAGACAGTAATGGCCTATTTACCGTAAGCGATATTCCCGAAGGCTATTACCGAATGTCGATCACTGCGCCAAATCATGCCGAATATCAGGCGACGATACAGATTGAGGGTGGCCAAACCAATACCCAAAACATTTATTTGCAATACCAAGCCATCACCTATTCTTGGATTGTGGTGCCTACGGAGATTGAGGACGAATACACTTTTGAACTCATCGTGGAATACGAGACCAATGTCCCTGTTCCTGTGGTGGTCATCGACATGCCGCAGACTTTCCCCGAACTGGCAGAAGGCGAAAGTTTTGTGTTCGACTATATCATTTCCAACCTTGGATTGGTGGACACCTACGAGGCCACGCTTTATCCGCCCACCAACCATCCGCTTTATGATTTCACACCGTTGGTTACGGAGATAGACACGCTTCATGCGCAAACCTCCGTGGTGATACCTTGCACCATGACGGTGAGGACTGGGCAGCGTTCGCCTTTGGTGTATGCCGCTCTCAATGGTAGGGGAGAAAGAGATGATGATTGCCCTGATATGGCCAAAACAGAAGTTTGGTCTTATTACTATTGTAATGGAGAAAAGGTTTATGTTAAAGGTTATAAGTATGTACAGATAGGTTCTCATCCTTGCAATACACCTCCGAGCAGTGGAGGTGGTGGCGGCATCCCAGGCGGCGGCGGAAGCGGTGGTGGCGGAGGCCACTACAGCGGATCTGGTGGTTCAGGCACGCCACCTGTAACGACACAACAGCAAGGTTGTAGCGAAGATCCTGACCTTCCTGGTGCTTTGGAAGGTGCTATGGGTGGATTGGACGGCTGTCCTCCACCGTCTGACGGCACTCCGAAACTGCCACCGCAACCTGGAAACAATGGACGCAATAATAATTAACCCTTAAAATCTGAATATCATGAAAACTATAGATAATAGAATGGCAAGAACAATAGTATTCGTTGTTTCTTTGGTAATGTCGATTCCTGTTTTCGGGCAAAATGCCGATGCCGTTGACCTTCGATTGGCGAGCCGCGTGGGTGAGAATTTCCTTAAATTGAACCCCAGCATTGCCCTTTCGGGTGAGCCAGGCTCATTGAGGCGCGTTGAAACCGACAAATTCCCGAATCTTTACATCTTCAATGCTGATGACATTGGTTTCATCATCGTTGCAGGTGACAAGCGTATGCAGCCCATTCTTGGTTTCTCCGATGAAGGCACATTTAACCCCAATGATATGGCTCCAGCTGCCGAAATGATTATTGGCGGTTATGATTATGTGATGGATTCTATAGTACGCTATAATGTCCGTTCCGTGGATGAATCCGTAAGACAGGCTTGGATTGACCTTGAAAACGGATACTACCGCGAAGTGAAAGGCAATAGAGACGAAGAACCACAATATCCTTTGGCTATTAGTCCTTTAATTACAACATATTGGAACCAAGGAAAACACAATGAATGGAATGATAATTATAATCAGTTTTGTCCATGGACAGATGTTAATGGTAATGGTATTATTGACAGAGCAATTACAGGATGTGCGGCTACAGCAATGGCTCAATTGTTGTATTACTTCAAAGTAAATATTCCTAGTTGCGAAATAAACTGTCGTTTATATAGTCGTGATTCGCTGACTTATTATTTAGAGGATAAATATGGAGATACTGTTAGTAATGACGGGAACAATCATACTTTTGATATTGGCGGATGGGATTATTCCAAATCAAATTCAAATTCCAAAGAACTTGCGGCTAAATTAATGATTGATTGCGGATTAACAACGAATATGGAGTATGGTTTGGAAGGAAGTGGAACAACACCTATACATGCTTTTTTTGCCTTTAGATCTATTTTTGGTTTTGATGAAGCGGTTGAATATTGGAGATTCATGTATCTTGGAAGAAATAAAGCGTGGAAAAACTTATTAAAGAAATACATATGCCACGAAGTGCCATTATACTATAGAGGTAATAATTATGAAGATGTTAAGCATGAATACATTATTGATGGATATTTAACAGATACATATGATACATTTTTCCATCATAATTTAGGATGGAAGCGGGAAAACAGTGCTTATTATTCGATTGATTACTTATTCCCATCACTTCAATGCTTCATTGGACTTGTTCCTGTCAAAGATGAAGATATACATATAGTACGAACAATTAATTTTGGTACAGATTATTCTATTGATATTTGTGAAAAAAGATTTCTAATCAGATATGGAGAAGCCATGTCGGTAACTAATAATTATATAGACAATAATATTGTTTATGCAAAATGTATAGTTTATTCTCAACCAGGTGAATATCGTCTGTATGATAAATGTGATGATGGAACAAATATCTTCATAAATGTGTTAGTCAAACCTAATGGTGTAAATGATATTACAATAAATGATAATGTTTGTAAGGGACATTCATATACAAAGAAATTTCAAGTTCCGGGTCTATCAGGAAAATATTATATGTTTACTTTACCTCCAAGTACGACAGATTATGTAGGAACGAGAACTTTTTATCAATATTTCACGAATGATATTGATGGTAGTATCATTGGCAGGTGTATTCTTAATCTAACTACCAAAGATTGCGACCCAGACTGTACACCTGATGTCAATAGCCTAAATGGTTCAAAAGGGAATAGGGACAATCAGGCGACCAATCAAATCATTTATGAAAGCGTGACAAAGTACTATGAGTATATGCATGCAATGAAAGGCTTCCTGTCACAAACTCTCATGGAAGCCTATTGGTTTGACAAAGAAAAAGGCATAGAGTTTTGGAATCTGTTCCAGTCCTTGCTCGATAACAATACGGGTTTAATTTCAGAGGAAGGAATACATCAACTCATCAGCCAAAGCCAATTGGAAAACATTTCGGATGATTATATAGAAACAATCGCCGAAAGGTATAACCAATCTGTTATGTATTGGAACGAAGGCTATTATACCAACGATTCGTTGCCCGAAGGCTATGGCGGCATAATAGAATACGACACTGTGGCCATGCGAAAGGCATACGAAGCACAAACCTACGCGGAATCGTTGGGCTTTAGCGATGTGAGGCAGATGTATGATAATGCATACGAGATGTTAGAAACGGAAATAGAGAACATACAATCTGCGGTCTGCGCTCGTGTCACAGTGCAATTCAACCAAAAAATGACCATGACCCGTGAAGCCTTCAATGGCACTTTGCAAATTTTCAACGGCCACGAATCCATACCCATGGAGAATATTTTGGTCGATTTCAGGATTGAAGACCAGCAAGGCAACAACTGTACGGACTTGTTCCAAATCAACACGCTTTCGTTAGACCAAATCACAGGCATTTCGGGAGATGGCAGCCTTGCAGCGCAGACCAACGGAACGGCATTGGTGCAGTTCATCCCCACCAAGAACGCCGCGCCAACACAGCCTGTGGTATATTCCTTCGGCGGCTCCTTCAGTTTCATCGATCCATTCACTGGAGAGGGATTGACCTATCCGTTGTATCCAGTGGACATCACCGTCAACCCCAGCCCTGACCTCTATGTGGATTACTTCATGCAGCGCGATATCCTCGGCGATGATGCCCTGACTTTGGATGTCGTTGAGCCAAGTGTCCCCGCTGAACTCGGTGTTATCATCCACAATCAAGGTGCGGGAATGGCCAAAAATGTAATTTTGGAAACGGCAGAGCCACAAATCATTGACAACGAGAAAGGCCTTGCCATCGATTTTGCCATGTATGGTGCTTCCTTCAACGGCAGTCCGCGTCAACTCGGCTTGATGGAGATTCCGTTTGGCAACATCGGGAGCGGTCAGACTGCTGTGGGCGAATGGTTGTTTACCAGTTCGCTGCTCGGTCATTTCGTTTCATACGAAGCGCATGTCATCCACAACAGCAGTTACGGCAATCCCGATTTGAGCCTCGTGAGCCATCTCGACATTCACGAACTCATCCATCCGATTTATGCCTACGGCAATCTCGACGACGGCATCAACGACTTCCTCGTGAACGACAACCCCGATGCATACGACACACCCGATTCGATTTATTTCTCGCACGGAGGAAAGACATCGGTCGGCGTGGTGGACGACATCAGTTTTGACCATTTGGTTTCACCGTCGGACACCGTCGTAACGCTTACGGTTGAGCCTTCACGAGTTGGCTGGAACTACGGCGTGACGGACGACCCGGGAATGAACCAGTACGACATCGTCAGTTGCATCCGCAACAACGACAACCAAGTCATTCCGCTGAACAATGTCTGGCTGACCTTTGTCACCATCCCCGACGGCGGCGACCCAATTTATGAAAACAAGTTGCACATTGTTGATACCATCCCTATGGAGCAAACGACCACTTACACCTTGATCTTTGCCAAGAAGCCGTCCAATCTCCGCATCTTCCATGGCAACGAGGACGAGTATTGGTCGAACGCCGCCAACTGGGAGGGCAACATCATCCCACAAGCCGATGACGAAGTCCTCATCAACGGCATCTGCCAACTTGACGAAGATGTTGAAGTCTTCTCGCTGACCGTCGCTGAAGACCAATCCCTGACCATCCCCGAAGACAGAATCCTCACCGTTTCCGGCCAGTTGACCAGCGCATCGGTTTCGAGGCTCATCATTGAGGAAGGTGGACAGTTGTTCCATGGCAATACAGGCGTGCAGGCCACGGTTCAAAAGACTATTATGCCTTACATCGAAGGCGAGAGCGATGGCTGGTATCTCATTGCGCCACCACTTGCAGGCACTACACCTGTAACCTCTGTGGCCAACATGCTTGACAACGAATATGACCTTTATTATTACAACGAGCCAACGGCATATTGGATGAATCAGGAATATGCTCCTAATGGTTTCTCTGAATTGGTCAACGGAAAGGGTTATCTTTATGCCAACAGCGACGAGGTTTTGTTAGGCTTTGCCGGAGAACTTCAAAGCGGTTCGTCCACGGTAACTGTCTTCCTCAATTATACGGAAGGCGGTGAGTTGCAAGGCTTCAACCTTGTAGGCAATCCGTTTGTCTATAACCTCACTTCGTATGCTTCCGTCAATGTGGCCAACGGCTGCTATCAGATGAACGAGACCAAGGACGACCTCATCGTGAGCGAAATCGATGAAGCCAATCCACTGAAACCTGCCGAGGGCTTCTTTGTGAAGGCCACCGATGTTGGGGCTTCCATCACCTTTAATCCGGGTCGCAGCGAAACGACCAATAGAAGCGGTTCCATCCGCGTGGAGCTTTTGGACAATGGCAAACTCATCGACCGCCTCATTGTGAAAATGGATGGTGAACCATTGGAGAAGATGTCGCTTAAGGAGCAGCGCACCAAGCTCTTTGCCATGCAAAACCATCAGGAAATTGCCATCGTACCTTGTGAGGGCAACGAGCAGCCCGTGAACTTCAAGGCCTCAAAGAATGGTATTTACACTATCAATGTGAATGTCAATGATATGGAGTTTAACTATCTGCACCTCATCGACAACCTCACCGGCGCAGATGTGGATTTGTTGGCCCTTCGACAGGCTCAGGGACCAATGAGTTACACCTTTGAGGCCAAGACAACCGATTACGCTTCGAGGTTCCGTTTGGTGTTTTCCGTCTGCGGGGACGCAGACGGCGACGATGCGCCTTTTGCCTTTATCAACAATGGGAACATTATCATTATTGGTGCTGAGGCTGATGCCGTGTTGCAGATTGTGGATGTGTTGGGGCATGTCATTGTCAGTACAGACGTTGCGCGCAACGTCTCTACAGGCGGGATGGTTAAGGGCGTGTATATCCTTCGCCTAATTGAGGGTGAGAAGGTGAGGACGCAGAAAATCGTCATTCAATAAACGGATTTTGTTTCGTAGGGGCGGACCCACGTGTCCGCCCTTATTCAAAACGGTCAATCGAATTATGGGGGCGAACACAAGGGTTCGCCCCTACATTTTTTTAATTCTTGCGTGTAGGAATCGGAAAATTCTCTATTTTTGTCCCCAAAGATTTAAAACATTAAGTGTATGAACAAAAAAACGTTACTTTTTCTCTTTCTGTTTGCCTTGTTGACTCCGTTTGCCGCACTTGCGCAAAGCATGGTGGTGAGCGGTAAAGTCATTTCGGGCGACGACGGTTATGGCTTGCCGGGTGTCACCATTCAGGTGAAAGGCACCACTACGGGCACCGTGACCGACATCGACGGCAATTATTCATTGAGTGCCGATGCTCAAGATGTGCTGGTTTTCAGTTATGTCGGATTCAAGACCAAAGAAATCGCCATCAAGGGCAAGAACAAAATCAATGTCACCCTCGAAACGGATGCGCAAATGCTTGATGACGTGGTGGTTACCGCTCTCGGTATCAAACGTCAGAAACGCGAATTGGGCTATGCCACCGAAGAAATCGGCGGCGAGATGATTGCCAAATCAGGCTCGGGCAGCGTCATCAGCGCCTTGAGTGGCCGATCGGCGGGTGTGCAAATCATCAATCCCAACGGTGTGGATGGCGCTTCGTCGCGTATCACTATCCGTGGTAACAACAGCATCTTTGGCGACAACCAGCCGCTCATCGTCGTCGACGGTGTGCCCATGACGAATGAAGGCGGTGTCACCTCGTGGAGCGGTGGTCGCGACTGGGGTACTGCCCTCAACAACATCAACCAAGAGGACATCGAGACCCTTGACATCCTGAAAGGCCCCACGGCGGCAGCCCTTTACGGCTCGCGTGGCGGTAATGGCGTGGTGCTCATCACCACCAAGAAAGGCTCGAAACAACGCGGCCTCGGCATCAGTTATTCGGCTGGTTTCAAGATTACTACGCCTTATTTGTATCGCACGGTGCAGAACAAATACGGCGCAGGCGGCCCCATCACTTTCAGCACGCCGACGTTAACACCCATCGAAGGCATGTTTGACGAAAACGGCAACCAAGTGTATGAGTATCCGGGCATCTATAGCGTTGACAATGGTCCGGCGGGCGAGCCTACCAACACGACATTTGGCTATTATGGCGGTGCCCAAAGCTGGGGTCCCGCGATGAACGGCGAGAGCGTCCTCTGGTGGGATGGCGAGGTTCGCAAGTACGATCCCCAGCCCGACAACCTGAAGATGCTCTTCAAGAACGGCCACACGATGAACCACAACATTGCCTTCCAGAATGCCGGCGACTTCGGTAGCGTTCGCGTGTCGTTCACCGATTCGCGCACCGATGCCATCATCGACAACTGCAACTTGCGGCAAACCACCGTCAGCGTGGGTTCTTTGATTAATGTGTCGGAGAAAATCAAGGTGGATGTGGCTTTCAATTATTTGGACTACTACCGCCTCAATTCGCCTGAAATCGGTGAGTCGAACAGCAACTTCAACAAGGGCTTGCTCTATAGTTGGCCTCGTAGTTGGAAGGGCCTTGAGGTGACGAGTTATGAGAACGAGAACGGCACGATGAACCAGTTTGACGGCTATCCTTACATGTACATCTACAACAGCACCTTCTGGACGTTCTACAACAACAACACGACCCTCGACCGCGACAAGATGTACGGCTCGGTAAGGTTGCTCTATGATGTAACGCCTTGGCTCACAGCCAGCGCCAAAGTGGCTCTCGACTGGACCGCCGACAACTACACCACCAAGCACAAGCCCACCACCATTGATGGCATGGCGGGCGGCTACTACTCGAAAAGCAAGTCGAATTCGGTGACCCGCGACATGGACTTCCTGATTACTGCCCACAAGGACAAAATTTTCGGTTCGAAGTTCAACATGCGCTTCTCGGTAGGTGGCGAGCAATACTACGGTTATCGCGACGGCATCAATGGCACCTCGGGTACTTGGGCCTACGCCAACCTTTACACCATTTATAATTATTCCAACGCCACAGAGCGCACCTTTGGCGAATCGATGTGGGAGAAACAAGTCAACTCGCTCTATGCTTTCTTCAACATGAGCTACAGCGATTGGCTGTTTTTGGATGTGACGGGCCGCAACGACTGGTCGTCGACCCTGCCCATCAACAACAACAGTTACTTCTATCCTTCGGCCACCTTGAGTTTCATCCCGACCTCGGCCTTCA
>Ga0265298_10007413_pt1 | contig 13336 bp, 2 predicted proteins | sample AusTroGonzalo_MG_3_FD_193486 | JGI IMG/M metagenome (GOLD analysis project Ga0265298, IMG submission 193486) | Bovine rumen microbial communities from tropical cattle in Woodstock, Queensland, Australia - Gonzalo_01 | ecosystem: Host-associated > Mammals > Digestive system > Stomach > Rumen ...
TCAACGTGATGGGTCAGAACCTGTTCGACGCTGCCAATACTGTTGTCAATAACATCTTGATGCCTGTTGGTGCATTGGGAGGGGCATTGTTCACAGGATGGTTCGTACCGAAGACAAGGTATCAGGGATCACGTGTGGGCTCATTCTTATATTTGGTTGTGCTGCGCTGGCTTGTTCCCATAGCCATCGTCATCATTTTCCTCGATTCCCTGAATATCATCTGAAAACGAAATAACTTCATTTACGGACAATAACTTAAAAGCATAAAATCATGAACAAGAAACCTATTATCAATATCATTCAGCAACAGGCATTTCAGACGCCGGAAAACGTTGCTTTAGTATGTGATGCCGCAAGCTACACCTATCGTGACCTTATGGCCAATGCCAATAATATCACACAGCAAATCATCAAGCGTGGGTTGGATAGAGAGGACGTTGTGGGAATCCTGATAGCACGCAACCAGTGGCTCGTTATGGCCCCTGTGGGCGTACTGGCTGCAGGTTGCGCCTATATGCCGCTGGATGCCGCCTATCCTGCCGAGCGTCTGAACTTCATGCTGAATGACAGCCATGCCAAGATGCTGATAGCCGACAAGGCAGTGCTCGCAGGCAGTGGGCTGACGGTCGACAACGGATATGTCGTGACGGAAGAAGGTCAAATACCTGTTCTCTATACCGAGGAACTGCAGCAGATGGAGGCAACTGTGCCCGACTCCTTCAACGAGGACATTGCCCCGGAGACCCTTGCCCTGCTCATCTATACCAGCGGTTCAACAGGCAATCCTAAAGGTTGCATGATAGAACAACGCAACATCAGCTGTCAGGCTGAAGAAACCAAGTGCGTCCTGTCTCTCGACAGCAGCAGCCGCGTAGCATCGTATGCCAGTTTCTCGTTTGTACCCACCGTACATGACATCTTTGGCACGCTCGCGACGGGTGGCACGCTCTATATCATTCCCGAAGACGTCAGGTTCGACTTCGTACGGCTGGCACAGTTCATTGATGACCATGCCATCACTCATATCATTATGAGCACCATGACGGGACGTGAGTTTGTAACGATGCATCAGTGTTCTTCCTTGCGCTATCTCTCTGTAGGCGGTGAAAAACTGAATCCTGTGACACCGATGTCAGGACTGACATTCGTGAATATCTACGGTTCGTCAGAGGCTTGCGGCATGATTACGTGTTATGCCGTAAAGGGCGGTGAGGAAAATATTCCCATTGGTAAGGCATGCGGCACGTACCGCTTGTATATCGTTGGAGAGGACGGACTGCCGGTGGCTGACGGCGAGGCTGGCGAGCTGTGGATAAGCGGTCCGCAACTGTGCCGAGGCTACCTGAACCACCCCGAGCTGACGGCGACGGTCTTCATCGATAACCCATTCAACGTTCACCATGAGGAAGGTTACGAACGGGTGTTCTGCACAGGTGACTTTGTGCGTCGCGATGCTGAAGGCAATCTGCTGTTTGCAGGACGGCGCGACGGTTTGGTCAAGGTTCGTGGTTTCCGTGTGGAACTGCGTGAGGTGGAGTCTGCTGTCCTTACGTGCCCTGGTGTGAAGGAGGCAACGGTTCAGTCGGGCGAAGACCCGCTGAACGGCACCTATATCGTGGCATACGTTACCGGTGACAACGAACTTGACGGTGAGACCATCAAGCGTCATGTATCCGCACAAAAGCCTGCATACATGGTTCCTGAGGTGGTGATGCAGATTCAGGAGATACCCCGAAACAACAACGGCAAGGTGGACCGTGAGCGACTGCCTAAGCCCGAGAGAAGGGAAAAGGGAAAAGTGTTCGCAACGCCACACTCTGACCCTTCAGAGAATAGTGAAAAATTTGATGCCGCACCACTAAACCAGCTCGAGAAGGAACTGCATCACATCATAGCGCATGAGATAGGCACAGCGGATTTTGGCATTCATACACCGCTCCTGCTGGTGGGCATGACTTCTGTTTCCGCCATCAAGATTGCCAGTCTTGTCCACAAGAAATATGGCGTGAGCATCAATGCTCAGTCTATTACGAAGGACTTCTCGCTGAAAGATATTGAAGAAACCGTAGTGTTAAGGGAAAAGGTAATAGTGAATAGTGAAAAGGGAAAGGAAACCCTTAAAAAAGTTCCACTGTCTAATTCCCAGATAGGCGTTTATGTTGACTGCATCAACCATTCGGATTCAACGATCTATAATCTTCCGATGAAAGCGGCACTACCGGTGTCTTTTGACACGGAGTTGCTTGCCAGGACTATTACTTCCATCATCAAGGCACATCCTGCCCTCAGCGTGCATTTCGAAAGCGACGGTGCCGAAACGGTACAGGTGACCGACCCCGAACAGAAGGTTGACATTCCTGTCACCTCCATGTCGGAGGAGGAATTAGAAGCCTATAAGTATGCCTTCGTGAAACCTTTTAAGCTGGAGTCGGGACCGGTTTACAGGGTGGAAATCGTCAAGACGGAGAAACGGGTGTACCTGCTTACCGACATCCATCACCTCGTGGCAGATGGAGGCTCATACGACTTGTTCTACCGTCAACTGTGCAGCGCCCTTGAAGGCAACGCCATTGACCTGGAGGATCTCAGCTTTGCGGATTATGTCCGTGCCGAGAAAGAGGCTGTCGGAAGCGATTACTATACGGCTGCACAGGCGTTCTTTGCCAAGCGCCTGGATGGCGTGGAAGGCATGACGGAAATCGTGTCCGACCTGACGAACCCAAGCGAACAGGGTACCGTCAGCGTAGTCGTGGCTCCTTTGGATCTGAATGCCGTAAACGGTTTCTGTCGCCAGCAGGCATCCCACGGCATAACCCCCGCTCACTTCGTACTGGCAAGTGTGTTCTATACGCTTTCACGTTTCACCAACAGCGACCGCATCTATCTAACAACAGTCAGCAACGGACGCAGCAACGTGCGCATTGCCGACACGATGGGAATGTTCGTCAACACGCTTGCGCTCAGCAGTCAGATAGGCTCGCAGCGTGTCTTGGAATTCATTTGCGAGACGAGTGAGGATTTCCGTGAGACTCTCCACCATGAAAATTATCCCTTTGCCCAGATTGCCAATGACTACGGTCTCTCCGCAGAGATTATGTTTGCCTATCAGATGGGGGTCATCAACCACTACAAATGTATGGACACGGAGCTGGAACTGGAGAACCTGGAACAGAATAATGTACCCAAGTTCCCCATCGCTATTTTCATCAGGGAAGCCGACGGTGTCCCCAGCGTCTGTATTGAATACGACAACGGTCGCTATAGCCGTGAACTGATGGAGAGCCTGGCACAATCAATCAGTCGTGCCGCGAATGCCTTCATCAGCAATCCCTATGCTCCGTTGACGAGTGTCTCGCTGCTTGACGACAAGCAGACCGTATTGCTCGACAGCTTCAACCAGACAGACGTGCCTTATGACAACACACAGACCATTGTCTCGCTGTTCCGTCAGCAGGTGGAGAGGGTGCCCGACAACATTGCCGTGGTCTATAAGGACAAGAAATATACCTACGCTGAGGTGGACGCTATCAGTGACCGCATCGCAGGATATATAAGGGAAAAGGTAAGAGTGTTCGCAACGCCACACTCTGACCCTTCAGAGAATAGTGAAAAGGGAAAGGAAAAGTATACCCTTAAAAGTGTTGTTTCTGTGCTGATTCCGCGCTGCGAGTGGATGGTCATTGCCTCGATAGGCGTGCTGAAGGCCGGCTGTGCCTATCAGCCCCTCGACCCGTCGTACCCGAAGGAGCGTCTGAACTTTATGATGCAGGATGCGAATGCCAAGTTGCTGATTGCCGATGAGGAACTGCGCCCCATCGTCGACGAATACCAGGGCGACGTGCTGCTAACGAAGGATGTCTTCGATTTGCCAGCTGCTGGCGAGGCTTTCGATGTCACCATCAATCCCGAAGACCTCTTTATCCTGCTCTATACCAGCGGTTCCACAGGCGTGCCGAAGGGTTGCCAGCTGACGCATGGTAACCTGGTATGCTTCTGCCACTGGTATCAGCGTTTTTATGGCTTGAAGCCTGAGCATCATGTGGCGGCTTATGCCAGCTATGGCTTCGATGCCTGCATGATGGATATGTATCCTGCGCTGACCTGCGGTGCCTCTGTCTATATCATTCCGGAGGAGCTGCGCCTCGACCTCATCGCCCTCAACGACTACTTCGAACAGAACGGGATTACCCATTCGTTTATGACCACGCAGGTGGGTTATCAGTTTGCCACAAGTATCGAGAACCACTCACTGAAGTATCTGTCGACGGGTGGCGAGAAGTTGGCTTCCCTTACGCCGCCAACAGGCTTTGATTTCTATAATGGATATGGTCCTACAGAGTGTACTATTTTTACCACTACGTATCTGGTGGACAAGAAACTGAAGGAGATACCCATCGGCAAACCGCTCGACAACATACGCCTCTATATCGTTGACCCGCAGGGGCATCGTCTGCCTTTGGGTGCTGCCGGAGAGCTTTGGATCAGTGGTCCACAGGTTAGCCGAGGCTATCTGAACCGTCCGGAGAAAACGGCAGAAACCTATCTGACGAATCCGTTTACAACGGACAAGAACTATTGCCGTGTCTATCGTACTGGTGACATCGTGCGTTATCTACCATCAGGCGATATCCAGTTTGTAGGCCGTCGTGACGGACAGGTGAAGATTCGCGGTTTCCGCATCGAGCTGAAAGAGGTGGAGGCTGTGATTCGTGAGTTCCCGGGCATCAAGGATGCTACCGTGCAGGCTTTTGATGAGGAAGGTGGCAGTGGCGGTAAGTTTATCGCAGCCTATATCGTCAGCGATGAGCAGGTGGACATCGAGGCGCTCAACAACTTTATCATGGATGAGAAGCCGCCTTACATGGTACCTGCCGTAACGATGCAGATTGAGGCCATACCGCTGAACCAGAACCAGAAGGTCAACAAGAAAGCTCTGCCTAAGCCTGAGAGAAGGGAAAAGGGAAAAGGGAATAGTGAAACATTTGCTACCGCACCACTAAACCTGCTCGAGAAGGAGTTGCATGAGATCATTGCCGGCATCGTGAATAATACTGACTTTGGCATTACGACGGTGCTGGGTCATGCAGGACTGACCTCCATCTCGTCCATCAAGCTGGCCATCCAGATTAACAAACGCTTTGGCGTGACGTTGGACTCAAAGACTTTAGCCAAAACGGGCAGTGTGCAAAGCATCGAGAACGAAATCTTGAGCAAAATGCTCAATGGACAATGGACAGCGGATAATGGACAATTGGCTGCGCAAAAGGAGGCGGATGCCAATAACGTTCAACGTTCACCGTTGTCCTTCCCCCAGCAGGGCCTCTATGTGGAGTGTATGAAGAATCCGACGGCCATCGTCTATAACATGCCCATCTCATTAACCTTCCCCTCTGGTGTGTCAGCAGACAAGCTGGCAGATGCTGTGGCTGAAGTCGTGCGTTTGCATCCCTTGCTGGCTTGTCATTTTGAGCTGCAGGACAATGAGACGGTGCAGGTATGGAATAAGGAACATGAAGCCATCGTGGGACGACAGAAGATGAGCGATGCTGAATTTGAACAATATAAGCAGGGCTTCGTGATGCCGTTCCGTTTGAACGAAGGTCCGCTCTACCGCTTGGAGGTTGTAGAGACTGACACCGCCCTTTATCTGTTGGCCGACTTCCATCATCTTATTTTCGACGGTGCCTCTCTCGATATATTCTTGTCGCAGGTCACTGCACGGCTCAATGGTGAACCAATAGAAGCCGAACAATACACCTATGCTGATTATGTGAAACATACGGAAGAGAGTCAGGAAGCCAGAGCGTTCTTCTCTAAGGTGCTGGCCGACTGCGAGGATGCTACAGAGTTGCCTGCTGACCTGCAGGGCACAGAGGGACAGGGCCATACTGGCGAAGCGGTGTTCCCCATCGATATAGATCGTATTGAGCAGTTCTGCCGGACGCAGGACATCACGCCGGCTCATCTGCTGTTGGGTGCTGCCTATTACACCATCTCCCGCTATGTTGCGACACGTGATGTCTATATGTCTACCATCAGCAACGGCCGTTCTGATGTCCGTCTGTCTGATACCGTCGGCATGTTTGTGAACACCTTAGCCCTGCATGGTCATATCGGCGAGGGGACGGTGACGGACTTCCTGAAGACTGTCAGCACCGATTTCGACGAGATGCTTCGCCATGAGCAGTACCCATACGCCCGTATTGCTGCCGACTATGGCTTCTATTCAAAGATTAACTTCGTCTATCAGATGGGCGTTATCAACGACTATAAGGTAGGTGACAGGCCATTGGACATGGAGACACTGGAACTTGACGTCCCTAAGTTCAAGACCTGCGTCCTCATCAGTCCTCATCAGGGGAAGCCTGCTGTGGTTGTGGAGTATGACGATGCTTTCTATAGTCAACAGATGATGGATGGGCTGGCTGAGAGTATTGCTGCTGTAGCCGGTCATTTCATCGATACGCCTGATGCACCGTTGCGAAGCATCTCCATCATGAGTGACCGCCAGCACCAGACGGTTGAACCGATGCATGAAGAGGGTCGCGATGATATTCCTGTGTGCTTCCTGCATCAGGGTATGGAGCAGCAGGCTGCTCAGCATCCGGAACGTCTGGCACTGGTAGCTAATGACGACACTGTGACTTATGCTGCATTCAACGCTGCCGCCAACCGCATAGCCCATGCCCTTATGGAGCGTGGCGTGAAACCAAGGGACAGGGTAGCCATGTTGTTGCCGCGTACCAGCAGGGTGATGCTTTCGATGTATGGTATCCTGAAAACGGGGGCTGCCTTTATTCCTTGCGACCCGCACTATCCCGCTGACCGCATTCAACTGATTCTCGACGACTCGGATGCGCGTTATATCATCACCGATGCAGAGCATGCCGGTTTGGCTCCGGCTGATAAGGTCCTGGATGTTGAGGAGCTGCTTGACAGTTCTGTAAGTTGCAACAATGTTGCAGCAGACATCACACCTGATGATCTTGCCTACCTGATTTACACCAGCGGTTCCACAGGCCGTCCGAAGGGTGTGATGCTGCATCACCGCGGCATCTGTAATGAGTTGACTGCCCACCCGGTGAACCGGCGCAACTATATTGCCAAGAACGAGGGGCACGCTGTGCTTGGACTGACATCGCTGTCCTTCGACGGATCTTTCGTAGAACACGGGCTGGCGCTCTTCAACGGACTGACTCTCGTGCTTGTTCATGATGACTATGTGAACGATCCTATCGAGGTGACCCGCCTGATGAACGAGAATCAGGTAGACGTGATATGCTCTGCACAGTCGCGCTTGGTGTCGTTCATGGCCAGCGAAGGTTTCATGGAAGCCCTGCGCCGTTGTGTGATTGTGATGTGTGGTGGTGAGAAATTCCCTGACGGCCTGATGCGTCGCTTGCAGGAACAGACACCCAATGCCCACATCTTCAACTGCTACGGGCCTACTGAAACGACGGTGGAGAGCAACTGCCACGAACTGACGCACGAGGAATGCGTCACCGTGGGACGTCCTTTGCTGAACATGCAGGAGTGCATCGTCGACCAGGATCTCAACGAACTGCCGGTAGGTGTGGTTGGAGAACTGCTGATTGGTGGTGTGCAGGTGGCTCGCGGTTATAACAACCTGCCAGACAAGACGGCTGCTGCCTTTATCACATGGAAGGGGCAGCGCTTCTATCGTTCCGGCGACTATGCCCGCTGGGACGAGAAGGGGCGCGTGCATATTCTCGGACGTACTGACAATCAGGTGAAGCTGCGTGGTCAGCGCATTGAGTTAGGCGAGATAGAAAGCGTGATGATGAAGGTCGAGGGTGTCAACAACGTCATCGTACTCATCCGCAAGCTGAAAGGCAAGGATCATCTCTGTGCCTACTTCGTGGCCGACCATGAGATTCCCATTGAACAGATCAAGGCGGAAATCAGTAAGAGCCTGACCACCTATATGGTTCCGACAGCCTATCTGCAATTGCCCGAGATGCCTGTGACGCCTAACGGCAAGATCAACACGAAGGCGCTGCCCGAACCGCAGATGGCGGCTGCAGGCGAGTATGTGGCTCCACAGAGCGAGACTGAACAGACCCTCTGCGACATCTTCGCCGAGGTGCTGCAAGCCGAGAGGGTGGGTGCTACCGATAGTTTCTTCGACCTTGGCGGCACGTCGCTGAATGTGACGCGTGTCATCATCGAGGCCGATAAACGGGGCGTTCATGTGGCTTATGGTGATGTCTTCGCCAACCCGACGCCAAGGAAATTAGCTGCCTTTGTCTCTGGTACAGATGGGGCTTCGGAAAGTGACGAGGCTTTTGCCGATCGCAATTTCAACTACATTCCGATTGATACCCTGCTAAAGCAGAATACCCTTGACGCTTTCCGCGAGGGTAGTCTCCATCAGATAGGCAATGTGCTGCTGACGGGTTCTACGGGTTATCTTGGTATACATATCCTCAAGGTACTGATTGGTCGCAATGATGTGCCGGTCATCTGGTGCATGGTACGTGCCGAGACGGAAGAAAAGGCGCAAAACCGTCTGAAGAGTCTACTGTACTACTATTTCGCCAAGAACTACAAAGAACTGTTTGGCACTCGCATCCGTATAGTCTTAGGCGATGTGACGAAGGATTTCTCTTCTGTCACCGATGGTTTTGCCGTCGATACCGTCTTCAACTGTGCTGCAGTGGTGAAGCATTTCTCAAGTGGTACTGATATCGAAGACGTCAATATAGGCGGTGCTGCGAACTGTATGAAATTCTGTCTGAAGACAGGTGCCCGCCTCATCCAGACCTCAACATACAGCATCGGAGGTATGTCGGTAGAAGGTCGTCTGGCTGCTGATACAGTACTCTCAGAACGCGATCTCTACTTCGGACAATATCTCGACAACCGGTATATTCACTCTAAGTTTGTGGCTGAGCGTATGGTACTCGATGGCATCGCCCATCACGGGTTGAAGGCAAAGATTATGCGATTGGGAAATCTGGCACCACGTAGTACCGATGGTGAGTTCCAGATCAATTTCTCGACCAACAGTTCGATGGGGCGTATCCGCGTGTTTAAGATGCTGGGGTGCTATCCGTATGAAATGACAGACAGCGCGATGGAGTTCTCGCCCATCAATGAGGTGGCAGAGGCTATCGTACTGCTCTCGCTGACTCCTGACAGCTGCACGGTGTTCCATCCTTATAACAACCATCCTATACTCTTTGGTGATGTCCTGGCTGGTTTGTCAAAAGTTGGCGGTGCACCTGTTCAGGTTGAGGTAGAGGAGTTTGCCCGCAAGATGGAAGAGGCGAAAGCCGACCCAGAGCGTGCAAAGGTCTTACAGAGCTTAGTGGCATATCAGGATATGGCCCATGGTCAGCAAGTAAGAACCATTGAACCTGTCAATCAGTACACCTCTCAGGTGCTCTACCGCTTGGGCTTCAAGTGGTCGGCCACTTCGTGGGATTATATTGAGCGTTTCCTGATTGCCATCAACGGCTTCGGATACTTTGAGTAATCGGCAATGACAGAAAGACAGCGTTTTTATCTGAGTTGGACGGTGATGGTTGCAGCGGCCATCATCGTCATCTCGGCGAACACCATCTTCGTGCCGGCGACATCGTATATAGCCCGGGATTTGGGAGTCGATGAGGCGGCCATGTCGTCGAACATGGTGTTCAGCCGCATGAGCATGATTGTCTGCATGTTCTGCTTTGCAGCCTTTGCAGACCTGTTTACGTCGCGACGGCTGATGCAGACGGGACTGGTGGTGTGTATGGTGAGTTGCGGGCTAAGTGCTCTGTCGAAGAACATCTATGTGTTCGACCTGGCTCAGATGATTGAGGCCGTTTCCAGGGCCACGATCATGCTGACCATGCAACTCTGGATAGCGGGAATCTCGAATAAGGAGAACCTGGCAAGCCGTCTCAGCTGGTACACCATCATGATAACCATTTCGCCCATCATGGCACCGTCAGTGGGGGGCATTATCACGGAGTGGGCCTCGTGGCAGTACTGCTTCATCGTGCTGGGTACACTCAGCCTTGCCATGCTGGCAGGCATAAGTGTGTTCCGCATTCAGGAGAAGAGCACCGGCGGGGAATTGGCGCAGGCTAAGGCAAAGTTTGCCCCCATGGAGACACTGCGCGCCTACGGTGAGGTCATCCGGCGTTCGCCACTGCTGCCACTGAGTTTCTCGTTAGCATGGATGGCCTGGTTCGACGGTGGCTTCATGGCCATTGTGTCGTTCCTATTTCTCGACGAGTTAGGGTTGAACGCAGCTGAGCTGGGCGGCATCATCATGGTTTATGTGGCGGGTGCCTTTGCGGGGCGCTTCCCCATCATGTATATCCAGAAGCACTACGGGCCGCGTCTCACTTTCCTCTATCATCAGGCCGTCGTGTTGATTGCCCTGTTCGGTGCGTTAGGCTACCGGCTGGCTGTGGGTCATCACGACATTGCGGAGATAGCCGCGGTGATGGCCGTGTTCGGCTTCGGCTTCAGCGGCATGTACATCTACTGCCTACGCAACAGCATGGTGATAGAGCCGGAGAGGAAAAGTGTCTATACCAGCCTGTTCAACACCGTCTACAGCGTTGCTGCCTTAGCGGGCGTACTGACGATACAAGGGCTGTATCTGGCAAAATTCAGTTCTGTACACATCTTCCAGACACTGACAGTGACAGCTGCCGTCTTGATGCTGGTGGGCACAGGCCTGCATCTGAAAGCACTCAAAAAATTGAATAATAATCTATAACAAACAAAGCTATGAATAGTAAACCCGTCATCAACTTAATACAGCGCCAAGCAGCCTTGACACCCGACAATACGGCCATCGTCTATGATGGAAGGAGTTACACGTATCGTGACGTGATGGCCCAGGCCAGTGGTATAACCCGGCAGATCAGAGAAGCGGGGTTGTCCAAAGAGGACGTCGTGGGCATTCTGATACCACGCAACCAGTGGATGGCCATGGCTCCTGTTGGCGTACTGGCTGCAGGATGTGCCTATATGCCGCTGGATGCCGCCTATCCGGCAGAGCGCCTGAACTTCATGTTGAGCGACAGCCATGCGAAGCTGCTGATAGCCGACCGCGACGTGCTCGGCAACAGCGGACTGACTGTGAACGACGGGGTTGTTGTCATAGGGGATTATCACATACCCGTCCTGTTTACCGACACGTTGACACCGTCGGACGATGCATCGGTCCTGAACGATGAACCATTGTCGGCCGACACACTGGCCTTGCTCATCTATACGAGCGGCTCGACAGGCCAACCCAAGGGCTGCATGATAGAACAGGGCAACATCAGTTGCATGGTGGAAGAGACTCAACAGACGATGGTGCTCGACGGCAACAGCCGGGTGGCTTCTTATGCCAGCTTCTCGTTTGTCCCCACGGTGCATGACATCTTCGGCACGCTATCGACAGGTGGCACACTCTATATCATCCCCGAAGATGTGAGGTTCGACTTTGTCCGGCTGGCACAGTTCATTGATGACCATGCCATTACCCATATCATTATGAGCACTATGACGGGACGTGAGTTTGTAACGATGCACCAGTGTCCTTCCTTGCGCTATCTCTCTGTAGGTGGTGAAAAACTGAACCCTGTGACACCACCATCGGGACTGACATTTCTGAATATCTACGGTTCGTCGGAGTGTTGCGGCATGATAACATGCCACGCCGTAAAGGGCGGTGAAGAAAATATTCCCATTGGCAAGGCTTCTGGCACTTACCGCCTGTATGTCGTTGACGAGGACGGACTGCCGGTGGCCGACGGTGAGGTTGGCGAGCTGTGGGTAAGCGGTCCGCAGCTGTGCCGAGGCTACCTGAACCACCCCGAGCTGACGGCGACGGTCTTCATCGACAACCCATTCAATGACGCCCATGAGGAAGGTTACGAACGGGTGTTCCGCACGGGTGACTTCGTGCGTCGCGATGCCGAAGGCCGTCTGTTGTTTGCCGGCCGTCGTGACGGACTGGTCAAGATACGTGGCTTCCGCGTGGAGTTGCGCGAAGTAGAGGCCGCTGTGCTTACATGCCCCGGTGTGACGGGAGCTACGCTACAGTCAGCCAGCGACCCGCTGAACGGTACCTATATCGTGGCATACGTCACTGGTGAGGGCAGACTCGACGATAAGGCCATCAAACAGCATGTGGCCGACCTGAAACCTGCTTACATGGTGCCGGAGGTAGTGATACAGCTGGAGAAGATTCCACGTAACAACAACGGCAAGGTAGACTGCGAACGACTGCCCAAGCCCGAGAGAAGGGAAAAGGGGAAAGGGTTCGCAACGCCACACTCTAACCCTTCAGAGAATAGTGAAGGATTTGCAGCTGCACCACTAAACCAGCTCGAAAAGGAACTGCATCACATCATAGCTCATGAGATTGGTACGGATGACTTCGGTCTCAACACACCGCTCTCATTGGCAGGCATGACATCGGTATCGGCTATCAAGGTCTGCAGCCTGTTATATAAGAAGTATGGTGTAAACGTTGATGCCCGCAAGCTGGTAGCCTGCGGTGACATCCGAATGCTGGAACAGGCGGTTGGGGGCGCTTCGTTAGAGAAGAGTGAAGAGGGAAAATGGGAAAGTGAAGAGTTTGCTACCGCACTCACCTTCCCCCTGACCGCTGCACAGACGGGGGTATTCGTGGATCAGGCCTCGGCCCCCGATACCACGCTGTACAATCTGCCGGGACTGATTTCTTTCAGCACAGATATTGCCACAGACGCGATTAAAGAGGCAGTGGTGAAGGTCGTCGGCAAGCACCCGTTGATGAATGCTGTCGTACAGATGGATGGCAGCGAGACAAGGCTGACCATTCTTCCTTTTACGCCACAAATAGAGGTTGTAAAACTGGCAGAGGCTGACGTGGAGCAACACGCCCAGGGGTTCATCCGTCCCTTCAACCTCTACGAGGGACCGCTTTTCCGCTTCGAGATACTGGCCACCCCCGTGGCCCACTACCTGCTGATGGATATTCATCACCTCATCTTCGACGGTTCGTCTTTCGAGATCTTCCTCTCCCAGCTATGCCATGTGCTTGACGGCTTACCCATCGAGGACGAATGTAAGACCTACGCTGAATATGCCCTGCAGCAGAGAGACCCGGCTGCAGGAGCCAACTATTTTGCCAAACTGCTAAAAGACTTCGACCACTGCACCCTGATACCATCCGACAGCCCAGCAGAAGGAGCTGTGGGGAGCGTCTCAACCATCCGGCGCCCTATCGACATGGAGCGTTTGGCTGCGTTCTGCCGTCAGCAGGGGGTTACGCCGGCCTCCGTCACACTGGCTGCCGTGGCCTATACGCTGGCCCGCTATTCGGGTGAGCGCTGTG
>Ga0265298_10007415_pt1 | contig 13332 bp, 3 predicted proteins | sample AusTroGonzalo_MG_3_FD_193486 | JGI IMG/M metagenome (GOLD analysis project Ga0265298, IMG submission 193486) | Bovine rumen microbial communities from tropical cattle in Woodstock, Queensland, Australia - Gonzalo_01 | ecosystem: Host-associated > Mammals > Digestive system > Stomach > Rumen ...
GTTCGGACGATTCTTGTAACGGTTGGCCAGGAACGTGCCGTAGGTTTTAGCTTGCTCTACGCTAAGTCTGCCGCCCTTGACGAGACTGCCCCAGATGCACACCATACCGACGTAGATATCGTTTTTTGCCGCCACGTCAATGATATAGTCCATATGGTCCCAGTAGGAATAGGGAGCGTCTGTCAGCAGTCGTCCTTGCTTGCTGTGCGAGGGAGTACCGTATGCATTAAATGACGGCACGCCATTCAGTACCTGCACCTGCACCATGTTATATTCTGCCTCGTGACAGGTTTTCAGATAGTATTCCACCTCTTCACGATTCAGGCGTTCGGGCATCAGCCAGGCCGTCTCACCCAGCCAGAAGAAAGGTTTCCCGTTTTCGTATTGCAAGAACCGCTGGTTGTCGGAAACCTTCAGTCGTCCATTATTCCAGTTTTTTTGTGCCTGTCCTGTCATCGCGACAAGGGCAAGGATGATTGTTAATAGTGTTTTATTCATTGACTTGTTAGTAATTGAGTTTCATGTTCAAGGGGATTACCGTACATTCCACATCTTCCTTATTGGTGGAATAGCAGACGAACAACTTATCCTGCCATACCATTGCCTTTGGATAATTATAGCCAACCGTCTTATAACGGCCTTCATAACGCTTTGGGGGCAAATCGTTCACGGAACCGCTTCGCAATAGAACAGCCTTATCGAAAGTGCTGCCGTCCAGGCTCAGTTGCAGGACGAGAGGCCACCGCCGTTTTTCATTAGCAGGACAACTGACCATAAAGGAAGTGCCGTTGGGCAGATTGCCGGCACACTGTTTGGTGCGCCCATCGGGGATGTTTGTAAGAGCTGGCTTCGTCCAAGTCTCTCCCCTGTCGGAACTGACAGAAACCAGTTTGCGGAAGCTGCTTCTTTGGTCACGGAACAGCATAACAAGCGTACCGTCTGGCTGCACATATTGACTGGGCTCTATCTCTCGCGACTGCTTACCCATGTCTTCTGACTCGAAAAGTGCTTTCCGCCAACCTGCTATGCCCTTCGGGTCGTCGGTATATACCGGACAGATGTGAAGGCCGGCCATAAAGTGTGCGGCTCCCACGATACGTCCGCCAGGAAGTGTATAGGGATCCTGCTCCAACACGCCCTCCATCACACTTCCGTCAGCCATCGTAACCGCCTGCATCTGGCTCCACGTATATCCATCGGTACTTGTCATGTAGTTGGTCTTTCCTCCTCGCGGATCAAGTCCCTTTTGCCAAGTGTCGATGAAGGCAATCAGCGTGTCGCCCCTAACAAGCCATCCTCCAGAGGTGCAGTAACAGTCCTTGGTGGGCAGAGCCAGAGGTTGAGGTTTACTCCAAGTTTGACCGTCGTCAGCACTGACGCTATAGGCCACCCACGTATCGTCACTATCTTCGTCCTTTGGTGAACTCTGCCACATACAATACAACTTGCCCTTGAAAGACGTCATAACAACGCCATTGGCATAATGATCCGTATCATCTCCAGCTCTGAATATGGTAACGGTCTTTACATCTTTGGCAGGTTTCAACCCTGCTGTCTCATGGTTGGTTGTATCTATCACGCCATCTGCTAATAGAGGTAACTGACGGTCAACACAGGTTTTCAGCCATTCCATCTGGCGGTGGTTAGTTGCTTCCGAAGTCCAATGTTCGTTAATGGGGGTGACGAGCGACTCCTTGGGTGCCGTGATAAGGTTCCAGACAATGTAGCTCGTGGTGGGTGGACAGACGTTGTCGTTGTAGCCCCAGGTGAGGAATACGGGACAGGTGATGCGACGGGCGAAATTCACTACGTCGTAATAGGACATGGTGCGTACCTTCTCTGGTGTAAGCATCTTGTTCAGACGATTGAAGTGGGGATAGCCACCTGCACGGTTGTTCAGATAGCCCGCCATATCAGAGAGGGCTGGATGATTGGCAACACAAGCCGTCACACGAGGGTCGAGTCCCGCCGTTATCAGCGACAGGGCACCGCCCTGACTGCCACCCTGCACAAAGACGTTACGGCCGTCCCACTCAGGCAGTGATGTCAAGTAGTCGAGGGCACGTACGCAGGCCACATAGACGTGCTTCATGTAGTAGTTGTCACGATCGTCGAGACCATTTTCCAGATAACCGTTCTCTGCATCGAAAGCCGACGAAATCTCTTTGAACTGCTCGTCGGTCATCTCAGGGTTCAGTCCGTGAATCTCCATCTCCAGACGGATAAAGCCGTTGCGAGCATAATAGGTGTTGCGCATCGGTTCCTTGATGGTCTTGATACCGGCACCAGGAGGACAGAGCACGACGGGGTATCGCCCCGCCTTCTTCGGCTTTGTCAGGTAGCCGTAGACGCTGTGACGACTGTCGACCTTCAGCTTCAGCAGGTAGCAGTCAAACTCATCGGTGGTGTACTTGTCCACCTTCTCGCTTTTCACTAAGATTTTTTCACCGTTCACTGCCTTACGGGCCGCTTCAAGGTTCGCCTGCCAGAATGCGTCGAAGTCTGACGGGTTCTTCGTGTAGGGCTTCAGCTGTTCGGGCGAGAAGCCTACCTTCACGTGATGTTTGTACTTACTACCATCCGCTTCGGCCGTCATCCTCAAATCCAAGAATCCTGGTTGCTTCATCGTTCCCATATTGATGACAGCCCTGCCGTTCTTCAGTTGAACTTTCCCACTCGATGTGGCGGGCATCATATCGGGGCCAATCTCATATTTCACCTCTACATCCTGAGGAACACCATAGAGGCAGAAGGTTACCTCCACCTTTGCCTTCTCACCTGTACGGTAGAGCCAGTCGGCGTGGTCGGGCACCGTCAGCCACAGGTAGTCTGAGCGGTAGGGGTAGTTCTCGGCAGGAGCTGATAATAAGTAGCAAAGAGTGAATAGCAGTAGAATAATTTTGTTACTCATGGACTTCATTATTTAATGGGTATAACATAGAACTCACGATCCTGATTAAACTCAATTTCCACAATACGCAATTCATTCTTGGTATCACCACCATTCTTAGCCTTGAACAGATCAAGCTCGCCCGCTGCCGGCTGAGCCACCTCCGTGATACCGTCAAAGGCATCCTTGTCCTTGCCGGCCCCCTTCAGACGAATGGTTATCTCGTCGGTCTTGACACGCTTGGTGGGACACAGATGAAAATAACCAAGACTGCGCTCCGTATCACCACTCCAAATGAGCTGTTTGCCAGCATATACCTCCAAGGGATAACTGCGCAGGCGCCAACCCGTAAGTTTCATGCAGATATCATCAATCGTGGTTTTCTTCTCGAGTTTGTAGGTAATCCAAGCGGAAGAGAGACGACCATCATTCTTCCATTCCGACAGTTCGTTGTCGTCGTAGCTTCGCGAGGCGTGCTCAGCGTCGTAGCCTGCCTTGGCAGAAATAATCTTCACGCCATGAACCGTCTCAGCATAGGATGGCGTGTTGGACGTCTCACCTCTTGAGAGATTAGAGCGTAGCGTATGGAGGGAAGAATTGGTTATCGCCAGACTTTTCACCTCAATAACGGCAGGTTTGATGCCATCAGCATAGGCAGAGAGATGGATCTCACCTGCATTCGTCGTGGTACGAACCAACACACGATTGACACCACACTCCACTGGAAGCGACATCGCATTGGTCTCGATGCCACCAATCCACTTGGCTTCTCCCCACAACGAGAAATGAACCATCCGATTATCGAGCGGACAGCGACGTCCTTGCTTATCGAGTACCTCCACTTGGAACAGCACCATATCGGCACCATCGGCCTTCGTGCCCTCAGGATTCTCAATGGCAGTGAGCTTCAACTGATAGGGTTCACCCACAGTCTCCAACTTATAACGACTGCCATCAGAGGCAACAGCCTCAAGCACTCCTGATTCGAAAGGCACATTGTCGAAAGTATGAAGATAACGATAGCTCTGACGCCCCTTGCCGAGTGAACGACCATTCAGGAACAGTTCCACCTCGTTGCCAGTCGATACAACATAAACAGGTTTCTTCGTGCCTTTATCATAATTCCAATGGCCAATGATATGTGTCTTTGCCTCCTCAGGTTCCACCCATCCTGACCACATCACCTGATGAGCGAAGAAAGCATCCTTAGGAATGCGCATCGCATCGACTACACCACTGGTGCGATAATGCTTCTCACCACGATGATGCGTATTGGTATCGCTAAAGACAATCTTCACGCCACCTGACGATACACGACTCCCCGTACCAGGACGTTCGCGCCAGTAGTCATACCAGCGGCGTACCATCTCAACAGCCAACTGATCCATGTTGTGATTATAGTCGGGCGCAGGCCGGTTGCGATAGAGCGGACCATCACCCTCCTTATGATAAGGATAGCTCTGTTCGTCCCAATACTTGCGCAGACCCTCGTCACGACTGTATTCCATCGCCCACATGGGATGCTTCTTCGATTTGTTGATATACAACATCTCACCACCGTATTCGGCCTCATCGATATCGAGCATCTCTCGGCTACCAATGGCACGTCCGCCGCAGGGGTCGTATTGGTCACGAATAGCCTTCAGTTCCAGCATATGCTCGCGACTGATGCTCTCGTTGCCTCCCTCATAGAACAGAATAGAGGGGTTGTTACGATTATAGATGATAGCATCGCGCATCAGCTCCGTGCGCTGTGTCCAACGAGGTCCCTCCACATCCTTCTCGGCATCGCCGGCGGGCATCGCCTGGATTAGTCCCACGCGGTCACACGACTCGATATCCTGCTTCCAAGGTGTGACATGCATCCAGCGCACGAGATTGCCACCCGACTCCACCATCAGGTTGTTTGAATAGTCACTCAACCAAGCAGGCACAGAGATGCCCACGCCAGGCCATTCATTGGAAGTACGCTGGGCATAGCCATGCATCATCAGACAGCGGTCGTTCAACCATATCTTTCCCTCAGCAAAACGTGTCTTACGGAAGCCTGTTTGGGTAGCGACGATATCGCGACACACCGAATCTTCCACAAGAGAAGTCTCTATGGTATACAGATAGCCATATCCCCATGACCAGAAGTGGAGGCCATCCACCAACTGCTGGGCTTTCACCACGCACGACTCACCTGGCTGCATCGTGATAGGTTCACCGTGGAATCGCGCCACCTCCTTGCCATCGGCATCGAGCACCTGAACATTATATACAAAGGTACGTGGCTGCGCGTCCTCATTTCTTACCTGCGACTCAGCATGAATCACCGCCTTATGGTATGCAATATCGAAGTCTGTAGCATAGATATACGTTCCCGTTGTACCAAGGTTCGAATACAGCGGTAACGTCTGATATAGTTTGTCCGTCACATGGAGCCAGACATTCTTTGGGATGCCTCCGTAGTTGGCATTGAAGTTCTTGTCGTTCCACTGATAACGGCTGTCGTGACGGCGCGAACGGTACGTCCAGCTGTTGTCACAACGCACGGCAATGACATTCTCGCCTTCTTTGATATAAGGTGTCAGGTCAAATCCGAATGCCATCACACCATTCTCGCTGAAACCAACGTGATGTCCGTTCAGATAGACGTCAGCGCCCTGACGCACACCCTCGAACTCGATGAAGTATTTAGAGTCTCTCAACTCTAAGCCATCGACTCTGAACACTTTCCGATACCAACAGATAGTGTCTGTCAAATCCACGATATCCTTGCGGAACGCCTCATCACCGTTAAAGGCATAAGGAAGCGTTACCCGCTGCCAACGACTATCGTCAAAAGAAGCCTCAACAGCCCTGGGATAATCTCCAACACATATACGCCAGTCGGCATTGAAATCAAGCTTCTGTCGCTCGACGGCATTTGCCGACAAGCCAACAAACAAAGCACAAAAAGCGATGATTATCTGATATATTCCTTTAGCCATGATATACGTGTTCTTATCCTACTCATTTCTGTCTACTTCCTGCTTGATGAACGAAGTATCCGATGTGACATTCGCTTGTTCCTTCATCACATAGTTCTTTGCAGCGTCGATGGCGATGAGGACACCGTCCTCAACATCCGTTCCCTTCTTATGAGGACGGAAGGTGATAATTTTGTTGTCGTATTCCCCAAGATATGTCAGACGGCCCGTACTGGCGTCCATCCACCACACATTTTTCTTAGCACCTGAAATCTTGCGCAAGTCAATTTTCATCGTACGACTGGTGTAGTTATAGACCAGCAGATAGTCTAAGCCACGTGTAGCAGCCAACCTGTCATATTGTGTTCCGTTATCAATAACGATGCTCTGGTCGGGCACACGCTCAAAATAAGGCAACGAGAGCATCAGCCGTTTCAGATGTTTCATCTGATTAAAGCCAGGATCCTGAAGTGCTTTTGTCCACTCCTTTGTATTATGGTAGGCAGGCGGATAACCCTCGCGATAAAACTGCATGATAGCATTGTGACCATAGGTATGACCGCAACTACCGGCAAAGACGCTCCAATAGGCATAGCGGCGCACTTCGCAGGCCTGCCATAGCGGTTCGTTGGCATCGTGTAATCCCTGTGGTATGCCCTCATAGATAGGTTCATCGTCGAGCACCGGCTTCAGGGGCTTATAGGCCCACGTCGAGTCCACATACATCCAGTTATCCTCCTCGGTGTTATCAGGTATGGGGTAGTCCTTGTTACCCATCCGCTGTCCGTAACGTCGATGACCACTCTGGAAGGTGTGGAAGTCTATCCACGACGCCTTGCTCCACCAATGTGCCGACGTATAGCGGCCTCGTGGGTGATAGGTCATCAGGTGGTTCTTGTCTATCGACTTAATGGTTGTGGCGAGCGCTTCCCACACCTCGGGATGGATGTTGCCCTGAATATCGCCACCCATTATCCAAATGATGTTCGGACGATTCTTGTAGCGGTTGGCCAGGAACGTGCCGTAGGTTTTAGCTTGCTCTACGCTAAGTTTGCCGCCCTTGACGAGACTGCCCCAGATGCACACCATACCGACGTAGATATCGTTTTTTGCCGCCACGTCAATGATATAGTCCATGTGGTCCCAGTAGGAATAGGGAGCGTCTGTCAGCAGTCGTCCTTGCTTGCTGTGCGAGGGAGTACCGTATGCATTAAATGACGGCACGCCATTCAGTACCTGCACCTGCACCATGTTATATTCAGCCTCGTGACAGGTTTTCAGATAGTATTCCACCTCTTCACGATTCAGGCGTTCGGGCATCAGCCAGGCCGTCTCACCCAGCCAGAAGAAAGGTTTCCCGTTTTCGTATTGCAAGAACCGCTGGTTGTCGGAAACCTTCAGTCGTCCATTATTCCAGTTTTTTTGTGCCTGTCCTGTCATCGCGACAAGGGCAAGGATGATTGTTAATAGTGTTTTATTCATTGACTTGTTAGTAATTGAGTTTCATGTTCAAGGGGATTACCGTACATTCCACATCTTCCTTATTGGTGGAATAGCAGACGAACAACTTATCCTGCCATACCATTGCCTTTGGATAATTATAGCCAACCGTCTTATAACGGCCTTCATAACGCTTTGGGGGCAAATCGTTCACGGAACCGCTTCGCAATAGAACAGCCTTATCGAAAGTGCTGCCGTCCAGGCTCAGTTGCAGGACGAGAGGCCACCGCCGTTTTTCATTAGCAGGACAACTGACCATAAAGGAAGTGCCGTTGGGCAGATTGCCGGCACACTGTTTGGTGCGCCCATCGGGGATGTTTGTAAGAGCTGGCTTCGTCCAAGTCTCTCCCCTGTCGGAACTGACAGAAACCAGTTTGCGGAAGCTGCTTCTTTGGTCACGGAACAGCATAACAAGCGTACCGTCTGGCTGCACATATTGACTGGGCTCTATCTCTCGCGACTGCTTACCCATGTCTTCTGACTCGAAAAGTGCTTTCCGCCAACCTGCTATGCCCTTCGGGTCGTCGGTATATACCGGACAGATGTGAAGGCCGGCCATAAAGTGTGCGGCTCCCACGATACGTCCGCCAGGAAGTGTATAGGGATCCTGCTCCAACACGCCCTCCATCACACTTCCGTCAGCCATCGTAACCGCCTGCATCTGGCTCCACGTATATCCATCGGTACTTGTCATGTAGTTGGTCTTTCCTCCTCGCGGATCAAGTCCCTTTTGCCAAGTGTCGATGAAGGCAATCAGCGTGTCGCCCCTAACAAGCCATCCTCCAGAGGTGCAGTAACAGTCCTTGGTGGGCAGAGCCAGAGGTTGAGGTTTACTCCAAGTTTGACCGTCGTCAGCACTGACGCTATAGGCCACCCACGTATCGTCACTATCTTCGTCCTTTGGTGAACTCTGCCACATACAATACAACTTGCCCTTGAAAGACGTCATAACAACGCCATTGGCATAATGATCCGTATCATCTCCAGCTCTGAATATGGTAACGGTCTTTACATCTTTGGCAGGTTTCAACCCTGCTGTCTCATGGTTGGTTGTATCTATCACGCCATCTGCTAATAGAGGTAACTGACGGTCAACACAGGTTTTCAGCCATTCCATCTGGCGGTGGTTAGTTGCTTCCGAAGTCCAATGTTCGTTAATGGGGGTGACGAGCGACTCCTTGGGTGCCGTGATAAGGTTCCAGACAATGTAGCTCGTGGTGGGTGGACAGACGTTGTCGTTGTAGCCCCAGGTGAGGAATACGGGACAGGTGATGCGACGGGCGAAATTCACTACGTCGTAATAGGACATGGTGCGTACCTTCTCTGGTGTAAGCATCTTGTTCAGACGATTGAAGTGGGGATAGCCACCTGCACGGTTGTTCAGATAGCCCGCCATATCAGAGAGGGCTGGATGATTGGCAACACAAGCCGTCACACGAGGGTCGAGTCCCGCCGTTATCAGCGACAGGGCACCGCCCTGACTGCCACCCTGCACAAAGACGTTACGGCCGTCCCACTCAGGCAGTGATGTCAAGTAGTCGAGGGCACGTACGCAGGCCACATAGACGTGCTTCATGTAGTAGTTGTCACGATCGTCGAGACCATTTTCCAGATAACCGTTCTCTGCATCGAAAGCCGACGAAATCTCTTTGAACTGCTCGTCGGTCATCTCAGGGTTCAGTCCGTGAATCTCCATCTCCAGACGGATAAAGCCGTTGCGAGCATAATAGGTGTTGCGCATCGGTTCCTTGATGGTCTTGATACCGGCACCAGGAGGACAGAGCACGACGGGGTATCGCCCCGCCTTCTTCGGCTTTGTCAGGTAGCCGTAGACGCTGTGACGACTGTCGACCTTCAGCTTCAGCAGGTAGCAGTCAAACTCATCGGTGGTGTACTTGTCCACCTTCTCGCTTTTCACTAAGATTTTTTCACCGTTCACTGCCTTACGGGCCGCTTCAAGGTTCGCCTGCCAGAATGCGTCGAAGTCTGACGGGTTCTTCGTGTAGGGCTTCAGCTGTTCGGGCGAGAAGCCTACCTTCACGTGATGTTTGTACTTACTACCATCCGCTTCGGCCGTCATCCTCAAATCCAAGAATCCTGGTTGCTTCATCGTTCCCATATTGATGACAGCCCTGCCGTTCTTCAGTTGAACTTTCCCACTCGATGTGGCGGGCATCATATCGGGGCCAATCTCATATTTCACCTCTACATCCTGAGGAACACCATAGAGGCAGAAGGTTACCTCCACCTTTGCCTTCTCACCTGTACGGTAGAGCCAGTCGGCGTGGTCGGGCACCGTCAGCCACAGGTAGTCTGAGCGGTAGGGGTAGTTCTCGGCAGGAGCTGATAATAAGTAGCAAAGAGTGAATAGCAGTAGAATAATTTTGTTACTCATGGACTTCATTATTTAATGGGTATAACATAGAACTCACGATCCTGATTAAACTCAATTTCCACAATACGCAATTCATTCTTGGTATCACCACCATTCTTAGCCTTGAACAGATCAAGCTCGCCCGCTGCCGGCTGAGCCACCTCCGTGATACCGTCAAAGGCATCCTTGTCCTTGCCGGCCCCCTTCAGACGAATGGTTATCTCGTCGGTCTTGACACGCTTGGTGGGACACAGATGAAAATAACCAAGACTGCGCTCCGTATCACCACTCCAAATGAGCTGTTTGCCAGCATATACCTCCAAGGGATAACTGCGCAGGCGCCAACCCGTAAGTTTCATGCAGATATCATCAATCGTGGTTTTCTTCTCGAGTTTGTAGGTAATCCAAGCGGAAGAGAGACGACCATCATTCTTCCATTCCGACAGTTCGTTGTCGTCGTAGCTTCGCGAGGCGTGCTCAGCGTCGTAGCCTGCCTTGGCAGAAATAATCTTCACGCCATGAACCGTCTCAGCATAGGATGGCGTGTTGGACGTCTCACCTCTTGAGAGATTAGAGCGTAGCGTATGGAGGGAAGAATTGGTTATCGCCAGACTTTTCACCTCAATAACGGCAGGTTTGATGCCATCAGCATAGGCAGAGAGATGGATCTCACCTGCATTCGTCGTGGTACGAACCAACACACGATTGACACCACACTCCACTGGAAGCGACATCGCATTGGTCTCGATGCCACCAATCCACTTGGCTTCTCCCCACAACGAGAAATGAACCATCCGATTATCGAGCGGACAGCGACGTCCTTGCTTATCGAGTACCTCCACTTGGAACAGCACCATATCGGCACCATCGGCCTTCGTGCCCTCAGGATTCTCAATGGCAGTGAGCTTCAACTGATAGGGTTCACCCACAGTCTCCAACTTATAACGACTGCCATCAGAGGCAACAGCCTCAAGCACTCCTGATTCGAAAGGCACATTGTCGAAAGTATGAAGATAACGATAGCTCTGACGCCCCTTGCCGAGTGAACGACCATTCAGGAACAGTTCCACCTCGTTGCCAGTCGATACAACATAAACAGGTTTCTTCGTGCCTTTATCATAATTCCAATGGCCAATGATATGTGTCTTTGCCTCCTCAGGTTCCACCCATCCTGACCACATCACCTGATGAGCGAAGAAAGCATCCTTAGGAATGCGCATCGCATCGACTACACCACTGGTGCGATAATGCTTCTCACCACGATGATGCGTATTGGTATCGCTAAAGACAATCTTCACGCCACCTGACGATACACGACTCCCCGTACCAGGACGTTCGCGCCAGTAGTCATACCAGCGGCGTACCATCTCAACAGCCAACTGATCCATGTTGTGATTATAGTCGGGCGCAGGCCGGTTGCGATAGAGCGGACCATCACCCTCCTTATGATAAGGATAGCTCTGTTCGTCCCAATACTTGCGCAGACCCTCGTCACGACTGTATTCCATCGCCCACATGGGATGCTTCTTCGATTTGTTGATATACAACATCTCACCACCGTATTCGGCCTCATCGATATCGAGCATCTCTCGGCTACCAATGGCACGTCCGCCGCAGGGGTCGTATTGGTCACGAATAGCCTTCAGTTCCAGCATATGCTCGCGACTGATGCTCTCGTTGCCTCCCTCATAGAACAGAATAGAGGGGTTGTTACGATTATAGATGATAGCATCGCGCATCAGCTCCGTGCGCTGTGTCCAACGAGGTCCCTCCACATCCTTCTCGGCATCGCCGGCGGGCATCGCCTGGATTAGTCCCACGCGGTCACACGACTCGATATCCTGCTTCCAAGGTGTGACATGCATCCAGCGCACGAGATTGCCACCCGACTCCACCATCAGGTTGTTTGAATAGTCACTCAACCAAGCAGGCACAGAGATGCCCACGCCAGGCCATTCATTGGAAGTACGCTGGGCATAGCCATGCATCATCAGACAGCGGTCGTTCAACCATATCTTTCCCTCAGCAAAACGTGTCTTACGGAAGCCTGTTTGGGTAGCGACGATATCGCGACACACCGAATCTTCCACAAGAGAAGTCTCTATGGTATACAGATAGCCATATCCCCATGACCAGAAGTGGAGGCCATCCACCAACTGCTGGGCTTTCACCACGCACGACTCACCTGGCTGCATCGTGATAGGTTCACCGTGGAATCGCGCCACCTCCTTGCCATCGGCATCGAGCACCTGAACATTATATACAAAGGTACGTGGCTGCGCGTCCTCATTTCTTACCTGCGACTCAGCATGAATCACCGCCTTATGGTATGCAATATCGAAGTCTGTAGCATAGATATACGTTCCCGTTGTACCAAGGTTCGAATACAGCGGTAACGTCTGATATAGTTTGTCCGTCACATGGAGCCAGACATTCTTTGGGATGCCTCCGTAGTTGGCATTGAAGTTCTTGTCGTTCCACTGATAACGGCTGTCGTGACGGCGCGAACGGTACGTCCAGCTGTTGTCACAACGCACGGCAATGACATTCTCGCCTTCTTTGATATAAGGTGTCAGGTCAAATCCGAATGCCATCACACCATTCTCGCTGAAACCAACGTGATGTCCGTTCAGATAGACGTCAGCGCCCTGACGCACACCCTCGAACTCGATGAAGTATTTAGAGTCTCTCAACTCTAAGCCATCGACTCTGAACACTTTCCGATACCAACAGATAGTGTCTGTCAAATCCACGATATCCTTGCGGAACGCCTCATCACCGTTAAAGGCATAAGGAAGCGTTACCCGCTGCCAACGACTATCGTCAAAAGAAGCCTCAACAGCCCTGGGATAATCTCCAACACATATACGCCAGTCGGCATTGAAATCAAGCTTCTGTCGCTCGACGGCATTTGCCGACAAGCCAACAAACAAAGCACAAAAAGCGATGATTATCTGATATATTCCTTTAGCCATGATATACGTGTTCTTATCCTACTCATTTCTGTCTACTTCCTGCTTGATGAACGAAGTATCCGATGTGACATTCGCTTGTTCCTTCATCACATAGTTCTTTGCAGCGTCGATGGCGATGAGGACACCGTCCTCAACATCCGTTCCCTTCTTATGAGGACGGAAGGTGATAATTTTGTTGTCGTATTCCCCAAGATATGTCAGACGGCCCGTACTGGCGTCCATCCACCACACATTTTTCTTAGCACCTGAAATCTTGCGCAAGTCAATTTTCATCGTACGACTGGTGTAGTTATAGACCAGCAGATAGTCTAAGCCACGTGTAGCAGCCAACCTGTCATATTGTGTTCCGTTATCAATAACGATGCTCTGGTCGGGCACACGCTCAAAATAAGGCAACGAGAGCATCAGCCGTTTCAGATGTTTCATCTGATTAAAGCCAGGATCCTGAAGTGCTTTTGTCCACTCCTTTGTATTATGGTAGGCAGGCGGATAACCCTCGCGATAAAACTGCATGATAGCATTGTGACCATAGGTATGACCGCAACTACCGGCAAAGACGCTCCAATAGGCATAGCGGCGCACTTCGCAGGCCTGCCATAGCGGTTCGTTGGCATCGTGTAATCCCTGTGGTATGCCCTC
>Ga0265298_10007416_pt1 | contig 13330 bp, 5 predicted proteins | sample AusTroGonzalo_MG_3_FD_193486 | JGI IMG/M metagenome (GOLD analysis project Ga0265298, IMG submission 193486) | Bovine rumen microbial communities from tropical cattle in Woodstock, Queensland, Australia - Gonzalo_01 | ecosystem: Host-associated > Mammals > Digestive system > Stomach > Rumen ...
GGTGAGATTTATGCTACTTATTATGTATCTTTGTCAACTGAAAATAGCAAAACCATAGTAAGGTTTATGAAACGACAACAACTGATATTAGGCTTAATGATGACTGTGCTGACTGTTTTGGCGCAGGCGGATACCATCCCGATGACCAAGATTGTGCCTCAGCGGTTACCTGACCTGAACATTCCCCGTTTCTGCAACGGCACATTCTTTGCCGACGGTGAACTGACGGTAACGGGCGGCCACACATCAGGCTTCGTACCCACCCCTACTGCCGAATTTCTCAAGGACGGCAAATGGCAGGTGTTGCAGATGGCTTATACCCACGATGACGGTCTGTGTGTACCGCTTCGCAACGGTAAAGTGCTTCTGGCTGGCGGCTATGAGAAGAATCTGGGCGTGGGGCAGACTATCGAGGCGGAACTATATGATCCCGCCACCCACACCTTCGAGGGCTTCGGATGCCTCGACAGACGGCGAACCCAGGTCTCCGGCATCGAACTGCCTAACGGACAAGTGGTCGCAGCAGGCAACTGGTATCATACTGATGCCATCGAGACCTACGATGGCGGCATGTATTTCGAGACGGCTCGTGACTTGTCCTTGCCTCGCAGCCGACCTTACCTCTTCCGCACCTCCGACGGTGACGTGATGGTGATAAGTGGTTGTTGGGACAACTACGGAAAGCCCATTACCAGTAACATAGTAGATCGTCTGAAGGGCGAGCCGTTCCGCGTACCGCTATTAGAAACGTGGAAGCCTTACCTGCTTGGTCATACTCCCCGTAACGACGACAGTTTCATCGGTGACGAGGAGAAAGGCGACTGCGCCTATCTTCTTCCTGTTCAGGACTCCACCGGTCAGGTGGCCATCGCCGAAGTGCGCGATACAGTCTTCTCGCTCCTGCCCACCACAGTGCCCATTCCCATGAAGAGCCGCTTTGGCGAGATTTCCTATTACACCCCTGTCGTCGTTGACCGTCAGATGCAGCGAGGCTACATCATAGGCTGCGACACGCTCTGCCGGAGATACATTCTTTGCATCGAGTATGCTAAGCAGCCAGCCCCGCTGACGCTCTATTATACTGATCCGCTGACTGATGCCGACGGGTGTATACCCGTCCTGTCGCCCGAAGGGCATTTAGTCACCACTGGCGGTATTATTCATGGTGGCACCTGGTTTACACCCTCCACAGCCGTCTGGCTCTTTCCCGTGGGTAACCCTATCGCCACTTCTGAAACAAAGGACAGCCCCATCTGGCCTTGGATCCTCTTGGCAGGCTTGATTGTCTTAGCGCTCCTCGCGTACCTTATTATATATAAGAGGCGGCTCCAGACTTCTGAGGATTCGACTCCTGAGGTGACGGCTTCTGAGCCTGCCCCTGATTCACCTCGCGACGAACAGCTGATGCAGCGCATCATCAGGTTGATGGAAGAGCAACGGCCATATCTTGACAGCGACCTTAAACAAGCAGATGTGGCTACGGCACTCGGCGTACGTTTAGACGAAGTGTCACGTTGCATCAATTCTTATGCCTTCAACTTCTCGCAGTTTGTCAATGGCTATCGCATCGAATATGCCAAGCAATTGATGCTTCGGAAGCCTGGCATCAAGATGACGCAGGTAGCCATAGAGTCTGGATTCTCCAACGAAACGACATTCTTCCGCACCTTCAAAGCCATCGTCGGCATGCCACCCAGTGAGTGGGCTTCCCAGAAAACGACTTACAAATCATAAATTGTAAGTCGTTTTTTATAAATTGTAAGCCTTCTTGCTGATAATATCCTTAACTTTGCTGCCGATATGATCCACATTGGCAGTCTTATAGAACAGGAACTACGCAGGCAAGACCGGTCCGTGACATGGTTTGCCGGTAAGCTGCATTGTGGCAGAACTAATGTCTACAAGGTTTTCAAGAAGAAAAGCATAGACACCTTGCTGCTTGAGAAGATTTGCGTTATCCTCCAGCACAACTTCTTTCTCGATTATGCTGAAGACATAAGTCCCCTATTACGCTGAAAATACCAACAAATGATACAAGTGTGTCCAAATTGGCTACACATAATCGTAGGACATATCAAAAACTATTCGTATCTTTGCGCCAAAGATTAAAACAATTTAAAAACTTATAAAGTATGAAGGCTACTATACTTATTTCAGCAATGTTGTTGATGTTCTCGTCTGCCGTCTATGCTGATGACATCAATGAGGAGCGTGCGATGCAGATTGCAGCGCAGTTTGTCAACAATAGCAACAAGGCCAGAGGCTGGAATGAGGCTCCTAAGGAGCTTCAGATAGCCTACACCTCTACGCTGAATTCCAGCGCGCCAGAGCTGTATGTTATTAACAAGGGCCAGAACGAGGGCTTTATTATCGTTGCAGGCGATGACCGTGCAAGTTCTCAGGTGCTTGGCTGGAGCGACAACGGCAGCTTCGACTATGAAAGCGCTAATCCTGGTCTAAAGCAAATGCTTAGAAACTACGCCGACGGCATCGAGCATGTCCGCATGACTGGCACTTCAGGCCAGAAGCCTGCCACGTCCCGCACACGTACTGACATCAAGACGAGCGTAGCTCCGCTGATTAAGACCAGGTGGAATCAGAAGCCTCCATTTATGAGGCAATGTCCTAAAGACGGTGGCAAGTTGTCCTTTAACGGTTGTGCGGCAGTAGCCATGGCTCAGATTATGAGATATTGGGAGTGGCCCAAGGGCCATGGTTACGGAAAAGGCTATAATTATCGCGAATACGTAGATCCAAGCTTGATACAAAACATTGCCGGTCCATACGCTAATGATATGTTTGCTTTTGAACAATTCTGCGATTTCTCCCAGTCTGTTTACAACTGGGATAACATGCTTGATGACTACAACGGAGCTTATGAAGATGAACAAGCTGATGAAGTTTCTAAACTGATGGCCGAATTAGGTTGTTCCTTAGAAATGGAATATCATACTGTATTTCCTGGTAGCCCGGCTCACGTAAATATGGACATCCCCTTAGTTACTTTCTTCGGTTATAGTCAGGATATAAAATTAATCTTAACTAATGACCCCGAGGAATTGCTGAATATTGCATGGCAGGAACTGAGTGCCGGACGTCCTTTTGCCCTTTCTCTAATGGTAGAAATAGATGGAGAAGAAATTGGTCATGAAGTCGTATGCGACGGGTATAATGCAGATGGATATGTACACTTGAACTACGGTTGGGGTGGAAACTCCGACGGTTTCTATCTGCCTTCTTCTCTTTGGGGGGAATCGCAACCTGTTTGGAATGTTGTCTATAATATCCATCCGTCAGAAAACAAGAGAGTGCTGATAGACAGAGTCTATTATGAGCTGATTGGCGACGAGGCCAGCGTGGTAGGATGCTATGACAACAAGCCAGAGTCGGATGAATGCGAGTTGACTATACCCGCTACCATCACAGCTGACGGAAAGACTTATCCCGTCACAACGATATGGAAAGATGCATTTTGGGAAAGCAAGATTAGCAGCATATCTATTTCCGGTGTAAATAAAATCCCCGAGAATTTGTTCGCTGGCAAACACAATACTCCAATATACCCATTAAAAAGTCTCACTTTGGGCGATGGCGTAAAAGTCATCGGTGAAGGTGCCTTTAAAAGTTCTGCAATTTCCAGCCTATCGATAGGAAAAGACTTAGAGGAGATTGGCAATCAGGCTTTTTTCTATTGCCAGAAACTAACGTATGTGCCCACACTGCCAGCCACCATCAAGTATATCGGCAAGGAAGCCTTCAAACTATGCAGCAACATGTGGGGCAACATTATGTTTGACTCCAAGGCAATCGACTTTGTCATCGACGAGGAAGCGATCCCCTGCGGTGTCAGCTACAACTGCCTTGAGAGAGCTAAGGAAATCCGAGATAACGGCGTAAGTGGCATGGCATGTGAATATACAGTGTCAACAAAGACCATTTATGGAAAACATGCAGTGTCAGGCACTGAGGATTTTACGATAAAACTGCCTGCCGACCTTGAGACATTCGATGTCAACTCAGTAGTGGGTTGTAAGGAATATATCGTAGACGAAGGCAACAAGAACTACAGCAGCAATGCTGGTATTCTTTTCAACAAAGACAAGACAGAACTTATCTGCTATCCATCCTTTGCTGGCAACACTTTTAATATTCCTGCTTTCATCAAACGTATCGGAACAGATGCGAACTTGCCTCTCAATTATACCCTGCCACCAGGTATTAATGAGATTCCCGCCACACAATTAGGTCTCCACAACATTACCGTGCTTTCCTCTACTCCACCAACCATAACAAACCTTGAAGGAAGTATTTATGCTCCTGGATATGAGTATAATGCAGACTATTTTACACTGACGGTACCTTATGGCTGCACAGAAGCCTATAAGAATGCCGAGGGCTGGAATCAGTATCGGAATATCGTGGAAACAGATGTCTTAATCGGTGACAAGTACTGCTACCAGATTAACGACGGCTGGAACAATGCCACGGTGATAGCCCGAAATGCCGGAGCCGATTTCAACGGCATCGTGGATGACATCCCCGCCACCGTGACATTCAAGGACAAAACATACGACGTGACCGAAGTCAGTGAAAAAGCCTTCTGTGGCGACATCACGCTGAAGAGTATCACTTTGGGAGGTAACATCTCTACCTTGCAGAACGGACACGATGCCTTTAATGGCTGTAGCAACCTGGAGACCATCAACATCGGAAAGCAGTTTGAGGACATGGGGCAGCAGTCGATGTATGTAACATTCTTCAAGGAATGTCCGAATCTGGCTGAGATTAACGTCGAAGAGGGCAATGAGAACTTCTTCTCTGAATACGGTATTCTGTATTGCAATAGGTACTGGGGATCAAGTGTCGAACTCTTTAAATGCCCGCCGATGCAAAGGACAGACGGAAAGATTGTTCCTCGAGAAAAGGCCGTCATCTCAACCAAATGCCAAGTTATCAACGACTACGCCTTCAGTGGTGACTTTCAGAAGGTGACCATTCCTGCCAGCGTAGAGACTATTCGAGACAACGCCTTCACCGACTGCACACAGCTGAAAACTGTGACTTGTCTCTCCCCTAACCCGTTGAATGTCAGTATGGATGTCTTTAGAGGAATACACACCATTGTCGGCAGCTTTAGCGAAGGAACACGTCGTGATTTATATACGGCTACCCTCCGCGTGCCAAACAACAGCAAGGTAGCATATGAGGAAGCCTTCATTTGGAAGGACTTCCAGAAAATCGAGTGCTTCAACGACCCTGACAAGGAATACGAAGTTGACATCAAGGCACTGGATGGTGGCGACACTACTGGCGACGATCCTTCGAACGATCCCGATGTACAGATGGCAAATGCCGTCGTCCTGCACCGCACCAACGGACAGAAAGAGTACTTCGTGTTCTCACAGAGACCTATTGTTACATACAAGGGCGACTGTCTAAGACTGACATGCAACAACAGAAGCGTACAGTACTCACTGGTAGGCCTGAGCAAGATTACATTCAGCACCATCTCGACATTGGGCGACGTGGATGGCAATGGTATCATCAACAGACGCGATGCCTATGCTATCTCAAGTATAATTATGAGCGGTGGTTACGACAAGGCTGCCGACCTGAACAATGACGATGTAGTCAATGTAGCCGATATCGTCACATTGATGAGTATTATATCAAAGAAATAAGGAGGTTTTATGAAAAGATATTTGATTATTGCAATGATGTGCCTGACAGGCTTGACGATTCAGGCGCAGACGAAAGTGCTGATCAATTTGACAGACGGCACAACGAAAGAATATGAGGTTGAGCAGGTGGACAGTATGATCTGGGACAAGATCACCATCGGCACAGAAGTCATCGACGGGCTTGTTATCTACCTCAACGGCAAGACCAAGGTGGAATATGCCGTCGGTATGATTGAGGATATCAAGTGGGACAAGAAGTCGACAGGAAACCAAACGATTGTGAAGAACGACATCCTGTTGGCCAATCCTGAGATTTTCTATGTCAATGATGAATTCCCGGAAGTGAAGGGAAAATACTGTGCAGTCGATCTCTGCTCCGTGGTTACAGAGAATGATACCAAGTTGGCTATTAGGGAAGCTGTGAATCCTCAAGTTCTGGAAGATGCCATTGATGAAGAAATCGATGATGAACCTTATAAGATAGGTAGGAACGCCAGAGTGATAGATCTCGATTTGGAAGGCATCCATGAACTCGATGGAATTGCTGTCATCCGCATTCCGTTTACCCCGACTAACGGCAAACTGCCGGGTGCAGCCTACTACAATGAGAATACCAAGGCGTGGGAGCCCATTTGCAGCTATTATGATTATGAGAACAATGAGGTGGTAATCATCACCAGCCATCTGTCGATGTTCAGTGCCTTTGACGTGGAAGATGAGCATACCCGTAAGGCTAAACTGGAGTTCGTGACGATGCCCGTTGAGGAAAAAGTCTCTCCAATGTCTCTCGGACAATTACTTCTGAAAGCCAACGAGAAAGCTGTGGAGTGGATGGATGATGTCTATAGTAAGCTTCCTACGCTGGAACTAGACTTAGGATACAACCTGATTCAGACAGCTGGATTCAGTCAGGAACTTCTAGAAAAATCTAACGAATACTTGGGCAAGCTGGGCGTATACTTCTCCGTATATGAGATTTGTAGGTCTGCCATGGAGGGTAAAAACGACGAGGCAGGCAAGAAGACTCTTGAAATGCTGGCCAGTGATATCTCCGGCGCCATGGTATCCACATTCGTAAAGTCGAGTCTGGCATCGGCTACCAGCTTCTCCCTGGCATTCATAGGTTATGCGCTCAACCAGATGTACGAGTCGGCAATATCTGACCGTGAGGATATCTATCGGAGATGCTACGACCTTTACTACAGTAAATACAACCGTAGGTCATCCCCCGACTGGTACAAACTGATTATGCCTATCTACGAGAATCCCAACAGTACGATAGAGAGTGTTAAGGCTGATGTTGAAAAGCTCGTCGACGACTATGTATGGGAACTCTGGTATAAAACTGATGATGAGCTGGCCATTCTCTGGCAGGAAGTTGGAGGACCAAACGGCAGCTTTAAGGGCTTCTTAAGTGCAAGCTTGCAGCAGGAACTGAGCAACAATTATAAGGGAATCATCTATCGTGACATCCTGCCTGTTATCAACAACGTCATTTCCAACAAAATCTATGAGAAGAATTACGACCAGTTGAAAAAGGAGTTCATGGACTATGCCAATCACATGAATAGGGTCATCGTAGTTACCATACGTGATGCATTGGCTTTCAATGAGTCAGAATATGCTGGCTGCAAGGTAAGGTTCAAGAATCTGCCAAATACACTTAAAGACCCAGACGACTGGGAATGCACGCTTGATGAGAAGGGCAACGGCAAAATCCGCTTCCGGCTCTATGCTTATACCAAAGAGGGTGTGAAGCCTACACTTGAGATTGTGAGAATGAATGCTGGCAAGGAAGAAGTAGTCAAGGAGATCACGTTCTCCCTCAGTGCCGATAATTCGCAAAACATCATCGACCTGAATGAAGGTGTACAGAGCGGCTTCGTGCTTAGGGAATTCACGAAGCAAGAGAGAAAATACACTTATACAGAGTATACAGGACCCTCATATCTCCGTGACGCCGGTTTAGATGATCCTTGTCCATATGTAGAAATAGTTACATTTTTTGAAGATAAGGATTGGCCTCTTTGCTCGTTAGCTCTTACACCCGAGGATTTGGACAAAGGTATTAAGGAGGCTTTCGAGAAATACGGCAACTTCACGTATGGAGAAGGTGGTGGATTCGGTGTGTCTAACGACGTGTTGACAGTTGCCGGAACATTCATACCCAAGGTGAATCAGACGGTGCCCAATAGTGGTAGTGGAACATTCAAGATTGGCTATACACATATATTGAATATCAAGACTGTGAATGAAGTGACGTCGTTCTGGAGGAATCCTTCAAACTTTAGAAATCCCAGTAGCCGATTTATGGATTTCAATAATCCGTTATTGAATGGTGAGATGAAACAGACCATAGAAGGAACTTTCACGTTTGAGTGGAACGATGAGAAGAATGGATATATTTTCAAATTCACTGGTAAGGGACCGTTCAGCCTGGCAGGTGTCGTCTACAATAGGATTGATGGTGTAGATCCCGTCTATGGTGGAGGATTCAATCGCAATAATATTAATGCAGTCTGCTCGAATACAGAAGATACCGTCATCGGTGGAGAAACGGAGATAAACTTTGAGATGTTCTACGAGATGATTAACACCTCCTCTGGAAATGAAGAATAAAGTATCACCGCAGGGACAGTCCCCATTGTGAGAAAATAGTATTAACTAAATAAATTAAGAAGTATAAAAAACTGTTTAAGAGTTTGCTGTCGCTCATAATGATAGCAGGAGTTTGTGCCGGTTTCGCGGCATGTGGTGATGACAAGGATGACGAAGGTACGCCTGAGAGCCCTAAGCAGCAGTCGTTCCCATCGCAGTACCGCAGCACCCTCTCCAAGTACATCACCATCTACGACGGAGCCAATCCTCCCAAGCTGGAGGGCACTTTCGTCATGTCTCCCGATGAACTTGTCTATACCTCTGACGGTGCGAGAGACCCTGGGGCCATCCTCAGTGACTACTACGTGAAGTTCAGCAACCACAACATTGCCAACAACACGATCACCTATCAGGGTATGTCGAAGGGTGGTACTGCCGATGACGGCGTTGGCGGTATGATCAGTGGCAGCGGCAACAACTTCACCGTGTTCTTCTATACGACGACGAACTATCGTGGAGCCTCCGACAAGCGGCTCACCGCTTTCTCCGGCACGCTCACTTCCAACGGCATCAAGGACTTGCGCTGGGCTTGGATCGTCACAGAGAAGTCTTACGACCCAGACGGTCTGCTCCCCGCCGAGGGCGTCTACCGTATCTTCAAGGACGGTGATGGCCTCGCCGAACCCGCCGTCTGGCCCAATTGATAACAACACATCAAGACTATTATTATATTTCAGACTCAAGTGCGGATGGCTTCTGCTGTCTGCACTTTTTTGATGAAGACTCCTGCGGTGTATATTTTATAAAGGGGAGGCATTCCCCTTCGACTTTAGTGCCTACTCCCTACGTCGTTAGTGCCTACAGACTCTGTCTTTACTGCCTGCAAACTATATGATTGACTACTGTCAACCGCATGGATGACTATAGTCAACCACTTGATTGACTTAAGTCGTCCACTTGGCTGACTATAGTCAACCATATACTTTCAAGGCACTAACGACGTAGGGAACAGGCAGTAAAAACGTAGAGGATAGGCAGTAAAGACATAGACTGTAGGCGGTAAAGGCATTACAAATCATAAATTGTAAGTCGTTTTTTATAAATTGTAAGTCTAAATGATACAAGTGTGTCCAAATTGGCTACACACAATCGTAGGACATATCAAAAACTATTCGTATCTTTGCGCCAGAGATTAAAACAATTCTAAAATTATAAGTATGAAAAAGAAAAGACTGACTCTAATTCTGACAGCCCTGCTCATGAGCACGGTTTGTCTGTTTGCACAAGACGAATGGAAAACCGCTACACTTATTGAAAGCGGTACTCCTGTAAACGGAACACTTGACACTGATCATTCTAGTGTATGGTACAAGTTGGTTGTTCCCAGTGATGGAATAGTATGTATAGACATTAGTACTATAGAAGAAAGCCTCAGGTGGAATTGGCGGTTCGGCTGGATTGACAAAGATGGCAATTTTGTTTCCCGTGAATCTCATGTTAACATCTGGTCGGGTATTGGCGATCGCGACACCATAACTATTTCCAATGCAGCTGCAGGAACCTACTATTTACACTTAGAACGGCATACCAGTGTTGGCGAATACAAATTGAATTATATTCATACGCCATGCAGCTATGCTAATGACATCGATTCCAACAATGAGGGAGGAACTGGTTCTACGCTCATCAGCGGAACAACTGTACAGGGGCATCTGGGTTATCGCGATGACAATGATGTGACCGACAGTGAAGACTGGTATAAGATGGAGGTTCCCAAGGACGGTTCGTTAAGTGTTATCATTGACCAGGAAGAGATTAAAACGCTAAAATGGAACGTTGAGATCTGCTGGCGTGACGAGGAGGGTAGATTTAATAGCAGATTGAGTCACGTCAACATCTGGACGGGTCATGCCGAACGGGACACCCTTACCATAGCCGATGCCGGCGTTGGCACTTATTACCTTCATGTAAGTCTCAAAGAAGGATGTGGCGGCTACAGCCTGCAATATGATTTTACTCCATGCATAGTCAACACGGATAGTGAACCAAACGACGTTGGTGGTACGGGCGACATCATTTCCATCGGCCAATCCATGTATGGACATCTGGGCTACCGCGATGCCAACAATAAAATGGATGATAGTGACTGGTATAAGGTGGAGGTTCCCAAAGACGGTACACTAAGCGTATCTATCGATCCCATAGGTGACAAGACACTTAAGTGGAACTGGGAAATCTGCTGGCTTGACAACAATGGCAATTATAATCAAAGCGTTGCCCGTGTTAATATCTGGTCAGGCTTTGACGAAACCGATACACTCACCATAGACTATGCCGCTGTTGGAACCTATTACGTTCATGTATATCTAAAAAGCGGATACGGATGCTATAAGCTGAAATATGACTATAACCAATATCCTTACATTGACCCAGAGCCTAATAATGACTATGCTAATGCCGTAGATCTGGCTTTCAATAGTGAAGTGACGGGAAACCTGGGCTACCGCAACACGTATGGCGGAACGGATGACGGTGAAGACTGGTACAAGATTGACAACAAATATGGCCTCCCGATGGAGTTCTCATACGTACCGCACAACGAAGAGAAGGCTCCAGATGCAGAATTCACCCTCTATAGCTTGGAGAATGGAGAATTGAAGCAGTTAAGGTATGAATGGGCTCATTTCCAGTCAAAGATCATCAGCGCAGATGATCTGCCTAAAGGCACCTATTATTTAAGAATAGGCAATCGTGGTAGTGCAGGCAGCTATAGATTGAGTTTAGGCACGCCGATGAGAGACTATGACTCTAATATCCGGGTTCATTTCACAGGAAAAAATCAAGTGCGTCTGGGTATCCCTACCGACTATACGCTCACAGTAGAGAATATCAGCGACAAACCTTCCGACACCTTCTTCCTGCTTGTTCCCTGTTCAGAGGACATCAGGATTGTCAAGGTTACGTTGCCTGGCAATAATGGCTATAAGGAAGTCATCGAAGAGGATAGTCTGTTTAGGGATGGAGAGCTGGGAACGTGGTTCATGGTGCCAAGCATGTCACCCCATGAGCGCTATTCCTTCACCCTGACTGCCGAAGGACGTGTTACAAACAACACAAGAGTTGTCGTTACAAGCTTCTTGTTATTTGGAGGCTGGCTGGTTTGCAACGCTGCCTTGGACTATGCCGGCGGTAAGGTGATAGAGTTTGGTACCGACCTGACATGTAATGTGATAGATGTTGACTTTAAGGAGGCTCAGTACCTTCATGATCGTGGAGTCAATAAAAAAATCTTTGAAGACCTGGCCTACATCAAGAAAAAAGATGGTGTTGCAGTTGTAGCTGCCAAGCAAGTTTCAAAGACCTTTGTCACCAGGGTTTTCGATGTTTTAGGCTTAAGCGCCATCAATTTCGCTGGCGAAGTTCTGGAAACTGCAAAAGCCTTCGGCGGGGCCCTCAAACGCCGTTGGCAATTCTGGTCGCAAAAGGAAGTTGATGCAAACTATAAGAAGTGGGAGGAAGGCTACAATACGAAGCATCTCGACTCCAAGTTAGGCTGTAACCAGATAGTTAAATCATTTGATCCCAATGAGATGCTTGGCCCAGTGGGTTATGGCGATGAGAATTATATCGGCAAGACGCAAACCATTAATTATCGGATAACGTTTGAGAACAAGGCCGAAGCCACGGCTCCTGCCTACCGTATACGTATCTCAGACGAGCTCGACGAGAATGTGTTCGACCTCTCAACAGTCCGCTTCAATGGAACCAGCCATGACAATGCAGGCTTCGGCTGGAAGATAAACCGTGAAGGCAACAAGCTCACATGGGATATCGAAGGTATTGAACTCCCGCCAAATGTGAACGCGCCTGAGGGTGAAGGCTATGTGGACTTCTCCGTTGACCTGAAGCCTGGGCTAAAGAACAATACTAAGATTAAGAACAAGGCCACCATTATCTTCGACTATAATGAGCCGATAGAGACCAATGAGTATGTGAATACACTCGACCTGAATTCACCTGAAGCGATCACTGACGAGGCAGTCCTGAAAGATGGAAAGGTTGTGATTAAATGCTATGGCTCAGATGATGAATCTGGTGTGGCTTATTACGACTATTACGCATCTTACAAAAACGGAGATTTCCAGTATATAGGCTATAGCGATGAAGAATTTGAATATACTTTGCCAGACGGCACTGATGCCAGGGATTTTGCTTTCGTCGTAATGGCTGTTGACAACGTGGGCAATGTGCAGGAGCAGCCCACTGCCGCTGCCGTCGTAACAGGTATTCGTAAGATTCCATACGAGATGAACTCTGAAGGTGGCATCTTTACATTAGATGGCAGAAAGGTCGGCAATGGCAAATCGGCCAATTCGCTTCCTACAGGTGTCTATATCCTTCGTGATGGAAGATCGACTAAGAAAGTGATAGTTAAGTAAAACTTTATTATAGACTCACGGGAGCAAATCCCGTGAGTCTGTCTTATTACAAAATAAGACATAGGGTAGCTTACCCCGCTTTAGAGCATCTTTTCCAGAAAAAACTTGGACGATTGGAAATAATTGCGTAACTTAGCGGCAGAGTTACAAAAAGATGAAAGGACTAGCATTTGGACTTTGTGTCTTGATGTCATGTTGGCTGGGTCGAGCATGGTCGGCTAATGGAAAGGTCATCTATGTGGCAACAGACATTCATGTCATGGATTCCAGTTTGGTGATCAATGAAGGTAATGCCTTGACCTATTACATTGGCCGAGACAGAAAAATGCTCAGCCAAAGCATAGAAGCCTTTCAAGCAGTTGTTGACAGCGCCATCATCCATCAGGCTGACGTTCTTTTGATATGTGGCGACTTAACGAAAGACGGCGAGAAAATTAGTCATGAGCGGGTTTCCCGTATGCTTGGGAAGGCTCTTCAGGCCGGCATAAAGATCTTTGTGATTCCAGGTAACCATGATATCAGAAATCCCTTTGCTAAATATTTTGACGGTGATAAGACAAGTCCTGCAGAAGGAGTAACAGCCGAAGAATTCGCTTCTATCTATCGCGATTT
>Ga0265298_10007418_pt1 | contig 13326 bp, 10 predicted proteins | sample AusTroGonzalo_MG_3_FD_193486 | JGI IMG/M metagenome (GOLD analysis project Ga0265298, IMG submission 193486) | Bovine rumen microbial communities from tropical cattle in Woodstock, Queensland, Australia - Gonzalo_01 | ecosystem: Host-associated > Mammals > Digestive system > Stomach > Rumen ...
ATGAATGGCTAGCGCGCGTGATGAAAGAGAACAAGTTCTCCTACGAGGTTATTTTTGTGAATGACGGTTCGACGGATGAGTCCTGGAAAGTGATCAACGAACTCTCCGTTCAGAACTCCAAGCAGTCCGTTGTGCGCGGTATCTGTTTCCGGCGCAATTATGGCAAGAGTGCTGCATTGTATTGCGGTTTCAAGGCCGCGCAAGGCGATGTGGTCATCACCATGGATGCCGACTTGCAGGATAGTCCGGATGAGATTCCGGAGCTGTACCGCATGATTATGGAAGAGGGGTACGACCTGGTGAGCGGTTGGAAGCAGAAACGCTTCGACAACAAGCTGACGAAGAATCTGCCGTCCAAGCTGTTCAACGCCACGGCACGCAAGGTGACGGGCATCCAATTGCATGATATGAACTGCGGTTTGAAGGCCTATCGCAAGGAGGTGGTGAAGAATATTGAGGTGTTCAGTGAGATGCACCGCTATATACCGTACCTGGCGAAGAACGCCGGTTTTACCAATATTGGCGAGAAAGTGGTGCAGCACCGCAAGCGTGAGTTCGGTACCAGCAAGTTCGGTCTGAACCGTTTTGTGAACGGATATCTGGACCTGCTGACCTTGTGGTTCCTCAATAAATTCGGCAAACAGCCGATGCATTTCTTCGGTTTGGTGGGCAGTGTGATGTTCTTCATCGGATTTATCGCGGTGCTGGTGGTAGGCGGCATGAAACTCTATGCGCTTTCGCATGGTGTACATGCGATGCTGGTTGGCGTTAATCCCTATTTCCACATAGCCATCCTGATGATGATTCTGGGTTGTATGCTGTTCCTCGCCGGTTTCCTGGCCGAGTTGGTTATCCGCAATAGCCCGAGCAGAAATGATTATCTCATCAAAGAAGAGATTTAATGGCACAGGGACTGGATGAGCAAGTAAATACGATTGAGCGCGCGTTAGGCGAGCGCATGATTGAGCATGCGTTGGTGGTGTTGCGCTCATGGCTTAACGAGTTAGGCGAGAACAACCCGTATGAGCAGGCTTTCCTATCTCTTCATGAGCGTTGCAAAGCGCTTTTTGACGGTTGGCTCAGTTCTGATGACACGGATACGGATACCAAACTGAACGAGATGACAAGCGAAGCCTATCAATTGGTGGATGCTGTCTATGCTTCGCTGCGCATCAAACGGGGTTTATCACCGGATATGCATGGCTTTAATCCGGACCATATACAGTCGGTGATGCAGTATTTCGGCAACTGCGTACAGTTCAAAGAAGAGGACTACGAATGGATGCAGAACGCATTCCGGGACCCGAACCAGTCGGCGATGGCGCTGATGGCTGCCGGTTCGCTGGCGAAAAACCTGCGCGAGTGCTTCTCGTTGGATGCTTTTCTTGCACTCATTGACGGTATCCGTGCGGAGAGCGAAGCGGTGTCCGAGCAATGCATGGCGTATGTCTTTACGCTGCTGATACAGTACGATATACGTATTGATTTCTTCCCGCAGATACAAGAAGCCTTCATCCAGGCCGTAGAGGAAGTGGATGCCGAAGGAGAGACGGCATTTGAAGTGCTGTGCGCCATTGTCCGTTCTACCGAAGCCAAATGGCGCGAGTTGACGCTCAAAGAAAGCGATCTGGTGGAGCAACTGCCGGACGAGGTGCGTACGTTACTGGCGCTTGTCGGGTCTCAGACGGAGTCTAATATCGTCACGTGGATGCCCAAGTCCGAGCAGGAATATATGGAAGGTCTGGTGCAGTTACTGCCGGATACATGGCTGTACGAAGTGCTGGTAGCGGAGAACAAGGAACGCGAATCGAATATGGCGCTGGTGTATCTGAGCGTTGGTCGCATGGATCTGCTTTGGGGTAATCCCGCCCGCGCGGCGTCGTATCTGGTACACGCACTGCGCAAAGGTTCGGAGAATCCGCACGACTACCTCAATTATGCCCATTGCCTGCTGCTGCAAGGCGACCGTATGATGGCGTATGAGTATTACTGCCAGGCCCGCCAGATGTGCAAGTCTTCCAAAGATTTCTTTGCGCTTTTCCGTCCGGACAGACACGATTTAGTGGAGCACGGAGTGCCCGTAGAACAGGTGTATCTGATAGAAGACCATTTGTTAAAAGGCGACGCCTAAACCGGCATCCAAGAATTCGGCACGCACGCCGTGGGTTTTCAGGCCCAACTGGACGAACAGATGGTCAAGCACATGGTACTTGAGCACAAACTGCATATAGCACCATCCGTCCTGATAATTGCTCGCATCCGTGAAATCGTATTTATAGAATATTCCGCGGTCCAACGGGGTTCCTTTCTCGTCCATTTCTTTGGCCCCTTGACCTTTGTCCCACGATTTTTTACCGATATAGGGCTCCAGGTTCTTGATGGGGTCGAATACATAAAAACCGACATGCAGACCGGCTGTCAGTTTGCCGATGATGAATTCCGGCTGGAGACTGACACCAACACGGAAGCAATTCTCTATCTTGCTCTCTTTCAGGTATGTTTTTCCAAAATACGTAACAGCGGCACCCGGGTTGGCGCTTGCAAAATCCTTGCTGACAGCGGCATAATAGCCGTCGTAGAATGCATCGACGCCGGCACCGAGACGGAAAATAGAAACCGGCACCCAGTAAGCCGCCACCTTGACTGTGGCTGCGCCGAAGAACAGCTGTCCGTCGCGGTTGTCGGCATAATAGTTCTGCTTGGCACCGCCCGTAGCGCTAATTTCGACAGCCCAGGGTTTGTCCACACCGTCGTACAGTTTGCGCGGCACGTCGGGCTCCGGAGCGGTGTAGTCATTCGCTTTCGGATGATAGCGCACGCCTAACTCGCCTCCGAACATGTTATAGCCGGCATTGGGATGCATGAAACTGCCGTTGCTGATGTGATGCCAACCGCCGTTGAGCGTAATCTCCCATCCGTCTTTGATCGGAAAATCCATATACAGCTCCATGGCAAGGTAGGCGTTGAGAATCGAGCCGACAGACCAGTTGGCGCCCACGTGGTCCCTGTAGGGAGTCGTACCTTCGTAAGTGCTTGCATATGTTTTCGTTACCGCCGCTAAACCCACGGTAGGACGGACACCGATATGAAAATGCGTACCGTTATAGAACGGCTGGTTGATATAGCCGTAGGCGGCAAACGCCGAACCGAGTTTGGCTTCGTTGCCCAGGTTGAAATACCGGACACCGACACCGACAGATGCGTTGTTCCACTGTTGCAAACTATGCCAGCGCCCGGTAGGAAGGAACTCGACAGAGAATGAACCACCGAGGAGCGGACGCCGGATAAATTCGTCCACTTTGCCGTCCGGCATCATCATGCCGCCACCCACGGCGGCACGGTAAGAGAGCTCGTAATGGGGCAGGGCTACAGCCTGCAAACAGCCCGCTAAAAATATAGAAAGTAAAATTTTTTTCATTTTCCGCTGCAAAATTACTATTTTTTTTGCATATATGCAAATTTTTTTGTACCTTTGCGCGGTTTTTGGGCAAAATAGGTACATGCTACATCATACTGACATACAAAACATCTTCTTTTTGGGCGTTGGCGGCATAGGAATGAGTGCCTTAGCGCGCTATTTCCACCATCTCGGATATGCTGTTGCCGGCTACGACCGGACGCAGTCGCCGCTGACTCTTGAGCTGGAGAAAGAGGGCATCGCTATCACGTATAACGACGACCCTTCTATTTTTAATTCCCAATTTTCCCTTTACAATGCCAAGCACACCTTGGTGGTGCGCACGCCGGCGGTGCCGGAGGACAGTGCCGTTTATACCTACCTGCGTGATATGAACTATGATATCCGCAAGCGTGCGGAGGTGCTGGGCATGGTGACGCATAGCAAGAAAGCGCTTTGCGTGGCCGGTACGCACGGCAAGACGACGACTAGCACCATGCTGGCGCATCTGCTGTATCAGTCGGAGATAGGCACCAGTGCCTTCTTGGGAGGTATCAGTATGAACTATGACACGAACATACTGCTGCAGAAAGACAGCAGTTATGTGGTCGTAGAGGCGGATGAATATGACCGTTCGTTTCATCAGCTGACGCCGTACATGTCGGTGGTGACGGCAGTCGATGCCGACCATTTGGACATCTACGGTACTGAGGAAGCCTACCGCGAGGCCTTTGCCCATTACACGAGTCTTATCACCGGTGCGCTGGTGATGAAGCACGGCATTGCGTTACAGCCGAACCTGAAGAAGGGCGTTAAGTGCTACACCTACGGAGTCATCGAAAACGAAAAACCGAACGGGGAGAGACTGCCGGACTTCTATGCCGATAATATCCGTGTGAAGAAAGGGCAGATATATTTTGATTTCCATATTGACATCCCGTCCACGACCACAACGGTCATCCCGGACCTGAAGCTCGGCGTACCCGTGTGGGTGAATATAGAGAATGCCGTTGCCGCGATGGCGGTGGCATGGCTCAATGGGGTGAGTGTGGAGGAACTGCGGAACGGCATTGCGTCCTTCCGGGGCGTATGGCGGCGGTTCAATATACATCTCAACACCCCTCAACTGGTGTACATAGACGATTATGCCCACCATCCGGAGGAGATAGCCACGGCTATCGATTCCGTGCGCAAACTGTACCCCGAGCGGAAGCTGATAGGTGTGTTCCAACCTCACCTATACACCCGCACCCGTGATTTCGCAGCAGATTTCGCACGTGTATTGGGCACGCTTGATGAATGTGTTTTGCTACCTATCTATCCGGCACGCGAGGAACCGATTCCCGGCGTGACGAGTGAGATGCTGGGCGGCAGAGTAGTGGAGAAGAAAGACCTCATTCCGACCCTCAAAGAGCTAATCGCCGGCAGCCAGCAGCCGGTAGCCCTTTTGACTGTAGGTGCCGGTGATATAGACCGCCTTGTGCCGGTTATCAAAAAAGAGTTGCAGAACAAAGCATAATACGCATTGAGCAGAACTGCGCAAATAGTATGGAAGAGTATAGGTGTCACGCTGGTGGCCGGTATTCTGATTACAGCCGTTGTGTGGGGCTATATCTCCACGCCGAAGACGGTGCCGTGCGTAGCGATGCAATATACTATAGAAGACGCTTCGGAGCGCAAGTACCTTACGGAAGGCGAACTGAACAGCCTGCTGCGTGCGGAGGATATCTATCCTGTCGGACGCGCGCAGAACATCATCTCGCTGCATCGTATAGAGACCACGGTTCTCCGGCATCCGATGGTACGTACCGCAGAGTGTTATCTCACGCCGCGCAACGAGGTGCGTGTAAGGTTGACGCAGCGTGAACCGCTTGTGCGTGTGCAAGTGCCGGGTGAGACCTATTTCATTGATACCGACCGCCGGGTGATGCCCTATAGGCCGACTGTGCAGGACAGTGTGCTGCTGGTGACTGGTACGGTAGGCGTGCAGATGGCATCCGGTGCGATAGCGGATTTCGCAGAGTGGCTGCAGTCCGACAAGTACTGGCGCAAACGGGTACATCATGTATATGTGCAGTCGCCGCTGATGGTCTATATCTACTTCAAAGACCCCAACCAGCCGCGGGTGGTGATGGGCAGTATGCGGAACTACGAGCGCAAATTGCGCAAGTTGCATACCTTCTATGAGAACAGCGCAGAAGCCATACAAGGCAAACATTATACCGAATATGACATCCGCTTCCGCGGACAAGTCATAGGACGCAGATAAACCTTAACTACAAGACGTAAAAATGGCAAGAAGACAAACACAGACAGCAGACTCGCTTCCGTTGGTGGCAATGGATTTGGGAAGTGACAGCGTGCGTGCTATGGCGGCACGCAGGCTGGACGCAGACCTGTTCCGCATCCTCGGCGTGGAGGAACGTCCGCTCAAAATGAACAACCAGTGCGTGGAGCAGGGTATAATCACACAGTCGAGCAATGCCGGCTATGTGATTGCCGAAGTGCTCAAACTGCTGGCGAACCGCATCGGAGTGAATGAACTGCCGACCGCTTTCGTATCCGTTGGCGGTCAGTCCATGCAGATAGTGGCGGTGCACAGCAAGCGTGACCAGGCGCGCAAGCGCGAGATCAGTCAGTCGCTGCTGGACGAGATGGAACAGGAGTGCAAGCAGAAAATAGAATTGCGTAATCCCGAAGTGGCGGTCCTGGGACTTGTGCCGAGCTATTTCAAGCTGGACGGCATCGAGCAGGACGAGATGCCGCGTCCGGAGCAGCGTGCCGCATTGGTGGAGGCCCATTATGTTGCGTTTTACGGACGCAAGGTGATAGACACGCAGTTGCAGAAAGCCTTTTCGCAGGCGGGACGCAGCATAGAGCACGCATTCGTGCGTCCCGAAGCCTTGCTGTCCACGTTTGCCACCTGCGACGGCAACCATGTGCTGATGAGCGGCTGTGCGGTGCTCGATTTCGGAGCACAGACAACCAGCCTGACGGCCTATAAAGGCGGACAGTACCTGCTCAACAAAGTGGTGCCGAAAGGCGGATATCACATCACGCGCATGCTGGAGCAGCAGGGAATGACTTTTGCAACCGCGGAAGTGCTCAAGCGCAAGTACGGATGTGCCTCACCTGATTTAGTAGAAAAGAACGTGCGCCTGCGCGTGCCCGCGAGCCCAGAGTCAGGCGGCGACATAGTGATTGACTGCCGCGAGTTGGCGGAAGCCATCGAACTGAAGCTGCAGGAGATACTCACGCCCATATTGGCGGAGTTGAAGAAAGTGGAGGACCGCATCACCACCTTGTATATCACCGGCGGTGCCAGTATGCTGACAGGCATGGCGGATTATATCCAGAGCCAGACAGGCGTGAACGTGCAGTACGGCGCCCATAATCTGCTGTTGCACCGCGACACGGAGGAGAAATATCTCTCGCCGCAATACACCTCGCTGGTAGGTACTATTTTGCTTGGGCAGGACTACCGCGACAGTCATAAGAACCAGTTGGTGCAGAAACCCGGGTTCTTCGACCGTGTGAAGGAAAGTACACTCGATATGTTTATCGATCAACAATAATAAATCATAAATTAGAAATCATAAATCACAAATATTATATGGAAGATTTAATTACACTGCCTTTGGAAGGCTTAACGGAGGATAGTATCATCAAGGTGATCGGTGTTGGTGGCGGTGGCTGCAATGCAGTCAATTACATGCACCGTCAGGGTTTGCAGGACGTGTCGTTCCTTGTTTGTAACACGGACCGTCAGGTGCTTATCAAGTCCTCTGTGCCCAGTAAGTTACAATTAGGCCCGGGTTTGGGTGCCGGAGGTAATCCTGAGACCGCACGTCAGTATGCGGAGGAAAGCCGCGAGCACATCCGCGAGGCGCTCAATGACGGCACGCAGATGCTCTTCATTACGGCGGGTATGGGTGGCGGTACAGGTACCGGCGCATCGTCCGTAGTGGCCGAGGTGGCGCAGGAGATGGGTATTCTGACCGTGGGTATCGTGACGATTCCGTTTGCTTTTGAAGGCAAAAAGAAAATCGAGAAGGCGATGACCGGAGTGGCGCGTCTGGCCAAGCACGTTGATGCACTCCTGATTATCAATAACGAGAAACTCAAACAGATTTATCCGGAGCTGAACCTGCTCAATGCGTTCAGCAAGTCGGATGACGTGGTGGCTAACGCAGCGCGTGCCATCGCGGAGATCATCACTGTGCCGGGATATATCAATACGGACTTTGCCGATGTGCGCAACACGCTGCGCAAGGGTGGAGTGGCAATCATGAATATCGGCCGTGCATCCGGCGAGAAACGTATCACCAATGCCATCAACGACGCTCTCAACAGCCCGCTGGTAAATACCAACGATGTACACGGCGCCGAGCGCATCCTGCTGCAGTTCTACTGCTCCACGGAGCACGCCATCGTCATGGAGGAGATTGACCAGATCAACGAGTTCGTGCAGGAAGTGGGAGATAATATTGAGGTGCAATGGGGTGCTTCAATCGACGAAACGCTGGGCGAACAGGTGCGCGTGACGGTTATTGCCACCGGCTACAAGGTGGACGGACTGCCCTCGGAGGAAGAGGAGGAAGGCAAGAAAACCATCACCGAGGCCATCGAGGCGAACTATCCTCCGCAGCAGCCCAAGCCCATGGAGGACGAGAAAGCGCAGCTTATCGACCTGAGCGAGACTTTGTTTGCCGAAGGAGCAAGCACCCAACCGCAAGAGCCGCGTGAGCGTGCTGTCTCTACGTCCGCTGAAGAAGTGGTGATTACGGTCGAGGACGAACCGGCTAAAGAGGAACCGAAAGAGGAAGAACATCGCAGTCCGTTCGGTTGGATCAGACGCAAATAAATCGTAAATAGTAAATGACCAATTGGTTTTATGGAACACGAAATGAATTTCTTTGACCTCTGTGCGGCGGGTGTCCGTGCATTGGGACGTCTTTGTGTACAAGCAGGACAAGTGCTAGCGCGCATGGCCCGACTGACGGTGCGCTACTGGTGGGTAGTCATCACGCTGGTGCTGCTGGCTATTGCTGCAGCCTTCTATTATACACGTCTAGGAAACCTGACGTACAAAGTCAATGCGGTGGCGTTGCTCAACGGCCCGTCTATCCAGCAGTTCGAGCAGGCGTTCGCGCCTCTGAGTATGCCGGCGGTGATGCCTGAAGGCGCAGCGGTCACTCCTTATGTGAAGGAGCGCACGGCACGCAGTTTCAAGACTTTCCGCGTGATTGACTGTTTGGATGACGGCAAGGCGGATTATATTGATTTCAAGTCTAAATCAAACGCCGCAGATACGGTACGGGTGCAGATGCATGACCGCCTGTGTATCCAGTTCCGCATCAAATCGCGCAATTTGGACCAACTGCCTGCTATTGAAGAGGCGATGCTCGCTTTCATCAACAGCAACGAGGCCTTGCAGCAGTCCTATGCCATTTATCTGCCGAACCTGCAGAACGAAGCGGCATTTAATCATGCGCAGGCGCAGAAACTGGACAGCCTGACGAGTGCGTACTATTTCTTCCACGCATCGAATGCATCGCCGATGAACTACAACGGCAACGGTGTCAATTTCTATGGAGACCGCCGTATTGTGCTTTTCCTGGACAAACTGTATGACCAGCGTGAGCACCTCCAGAGTACGGACTATCGCTTACAGTTAGCGACCGCTCCCGTAGTATTGGAAAACCACTTCTCCGTGGATTCCAAACCCGTGAACGGCCGCTTTAAGATGTTGTTTATCTTCTGCCTGCTCGCCTGGTTCGGCGGATGTGCTATCGCAGAGATGATAGACAAACGCAAGGCTATTTGCGCTTGGCTGAAGAAATAATACGTCGGATAACGAAATAGAGAACAACTGCTCCAAGCAGTACCAGTATAGCCACGCTCAGTTCGTGGCTATATTCTTTTATCAGGTCCATCTGACCGTGCGCCACGTAGCCTAAAGCGGCTAAGATGCAGTTCCATACAAATGCGCCGAGGAAAGTCCACCACAGGAACGAACCGAAATGCATGCGGCTCAGACCTGCCGGAATGGAAATCAACTGGCGGATACCCGGAATGAAACGGCCGATGAAGGTCGATACATTGCCTTTCTCGCGGAAATAGGACTCCGCTTTCTCCATTTTCTCGCCGGACAAGAGGCACAAATGGCCTAACTTGCTGTCCGCGAACTTATAGATGATGGGGCGTCCCAGCCATGCGGCAAGGCCGTAGTTGATGATGGCGCCTATCATCGCTCCTATCGTACCGAACAGAATAATCAGCAGCACGTCAACCGGGTAGGTGCCCGTGACGCATAACGTGCTTTCCGGCTGGCCGGCTACAAACGCGGCAGGCGGAATGACAACCTCGCTCGGAAAGGGGATGAACGATGATTCTACAGCCATCAACGCAGTAATCGACGCATAGTTCATATGCGCCGAATACCACGCGATGATATTATCAATGAGAGTCATTAGATAAACAGCAATTGTACGATTACGTAAACCGGCAACAGGATAATCAGGCTGAACTTGAACATGTAGCCGAAGAACGACGGCATTTCAATACCTTCCTGCTCGGCAATGGCTTTCACCATGAAGTTAGGTCCGTTACCGATATAAGTCAGAGCACCGAAGAAGACGGCACCCATGGAGATGGCTTTCATGAACTCCGGAGCAATGCCGGCTACAGCCGAAGCGGCATCAACAGGCAGGGTGGTAGCCGTAGCATGGAATACCATGGCCGTAGGCGCGTTATCCAGGAATGCACTCAGCGCACCGGTGCAGTAAACGAACTGCCATGCCTCATGAACAGGCAGCGGGTTCTGCTTGAGGAACATCAATGCGGGAGTCATCGTAGCGAAGATGCCGAGGAACACGCAAGCCACTTCCAGAATAGGCGTCCAGCTGTAGTTGTTCTTCACGCGAATCTCTTTCTTCGTGGTCAGCCAGCTGCCGGCGATGATGAGGATGAACGCCCATTCACGGAGCAGTTTCAGATACCACGGAGCATGATGAATGATTTCGCCGTCGGCATTGACCTGATCAGCCATGAACGGCAGGTAGGTCGAGTTGATGAACATCGTCGAAGCAATCACGCACAGCAGCCAGAACACATTCACTAAACCGCTTACCTGCAGTTTGGTAGCCTCGCGCACGTCCGCCATCAGGTTGACGGTCGGCTCTTTCTTGTAGAAATACATATCCACAAGGAAATAGATAATCAGCAGCAGAGCACCGGTAACCAACCATTCGGGCAGCATGTTCTGCATCCACCACATGAACGGTGTACCTTTCTGGAACAGCAGGAACAATGGAGGATCACCGAGCGGCGAGAGCAAACCGCCGCAGTTAGCGACGATAGCGATGAAGAACAGCACGGTGTGTACGCGGTACTTACGCTGCTGGATCGTCGAGAGTAACAGACGGATCAACAGCATCGCTGCACCAGTCGTTCCCATGAACGAAGCCAGCACCCAACCGATCGCCATGATGACGGTGTTCGTCATCGGAGTGGCTTTCAGGTCACCACGGATACAGATACCTCCGGTCGTCACAAACAACGCCATCAGCAACAGAATAAACGGCACGTAGTCGTAAATCATCTGGTGCTCCAACTCATGGCCCATGCCGTTCACGCACAGCCAGATACCCACCGGAACACCGAGAATAAGGGACACGTACAACTTGTGTACATTGTGCTCCCACCACTCACCTACATGCGGAATGAGCGGCAACACGGCGATGCACAACAGCATCACCACAAACGGGATTAACATCCACGCCGGAATCAAATGTTCAATCATATTAATCTAATTTTAGAACAGCTAAAAATGCTTTTTGAGGAACTTCGACGTTGCCGATCTGCTTCATGCGCTTCTTTCCGCGTTTCTGTTTCTCGAGCAACTTGCGCTTTCGGCTGACGTCACCACCGTAACATTTTGCCAGCACATCCTTGCGAACCTGCTTTACGGTTTCGCGTGCAATTATCTTCGCACCAATTGCAGCCTGAATTGCTATATCGAACTGCTGACGCGGCAAGAGCTCTTTGAGCTTCTCGCACATGCGGCGACCAAAGTCAACCGCGTTGTCCCGATGGGTGAGGGTAGAGAGCGCATCCACCTGCTCGCCGTTGAGCAGAATATCCAGCTTGACGAGGTTGGACGGCCGGAAACCGTTCATGTGCCAATCGAAGGATGCGTAGCCTTTGGAGATGGATTTGAGCTTGTCGTAGAAGTCGATGACGATTTCGCCGAGCGGCATGTCGAACAGCAACTCCATGCGGTTGCCGGATATATATTCCTGCTTGACCAGCTCGCCGCGTTTGCCGAGGCACAGCGTCATGATCGGACCGATGAAGTCCGCCGTTGTGATGACCGATGCGCGGATATACGGCTCCTCGATGCGGTCAATCTCCGTCAGGTCCGGCATGCCGGCGGGATTATGCACCTCCACCATGCCACCGTCTTTGGTATAGACGTTGTAACTTACGTTCGGCACAGTCGTGATGACGTCCATGTCGAACTCGCGGTCCAGCCGCTCCTGCACAATCTCCATGTGCAGCAGTCCGAGGAATCCGCAACGGAAACCGAAGCCTAACGCCATCGAACTCTCCGGCTGGAAAGTGAGGCTGGCATCGTTCAGTTGCAGCTTCTCCAGCGAAGCACGCAGGTCCTCGTAGTCCTCACTCTCGATGGGATAGACACCGGCGAACACCATCGGCTTGGCTTCCTCGAAGCCCGCAATGGCTTTGTCGCAAGGCCGTGCCACGTGGGTAATCGTGTCGCCCACCTTCACTTCGGTGCTTGTCTTGATACCCGATATGATATATCCTACATTGCCGGCGCTTATCTGTTTGCGCGGACTCATATCCAGTTTGAGGATGCCTATCTCGTCGGCGTCGTACTCCTTGCCTGTGTTCACGAAACGGACTAAGTCACCGCTGTGCATCGTGCCGTTTACCACTTTGAAGTAAGCGATGATGCCCCTGAAGGAGTTGAACACGCTGTCGAACACCAGACACTGGAGTGGGGCGTTCGGGTCTCCTTTCGGCGCAGGGATGCGCTCTACGATGGCGTCCAGTATCTCCGGAACGCCTTCGCCGGTCTTGGCGGAGCAGCGAAGTATCTCCTCTCGCTTGCAGCCGAGCAGATCGATGATCTCATCCTCCACGCGCTCCGGCATGGCGTTCTCCATGTCGCATTTGTTCAACACGGGGATGATCTCCAGATCATGCTCGATGGCCATGTACAGGTTGCTGATGGTCTGTGCCTGCACACCTTGCGTGGCATCCACCACTAAAACCGCACCCTCGCACGCCGCAATTGAACGGCTCACCTCATAGCTGAAATCCACATGCCCCGGAGTGTCAATGAGGTTAAGGGTATAGCCCTTATAATCCATCTGTATGGCGTGACTCTTAATCGTGATACCACGCTCTTTCTCCAGATCCATGTCATCCAGCACCTGGTTCTCCATCTGGCGGATATCCACCGTGCCGGTTATTTCCAGCATGCGGTCGGCCAGGGTGCTTTTGCCGTGGTCAATATGCGCGATGATGCAAAAATTTCGTATCTTTTCCATGTCTATATATACGTGTCGAAGCGTTCGACCCTATTTCTCCAAACTAAATCGGCTGCAAAGGTAGTAAAAAAATCTCATATGTGCAAGCGCGCACGTGTTTTTTTTTGATTATGCCTGTTGCCTGTCGGGCATTGAGGCGGTTCTTCGTTCGTGTGGTTGCTATTTTGGATATTTTTGCAGACATTTTCTAAAATCACAGGATATATACTATATAGTATATATAGGGTGTGGCAGGATGCGAGATTGGTCCGATGGACTCTCGGCATTCTCCGCTTGCATTCATACAATTATTTGCAAGAACTGATTTTTTCATTTTTCCTAAATCTGCAATTAGATTACAAAAAATGA
>Ga0265298_10007422_pt1 | contig 13319 bp, 6 predicted proteins | sample AusTroGonzalo_MG_3_FD_193486 | JGI IMG/M metagenome (GOLD analysis project Ga0265298, IMG submission 193486) | Bovine rumen microbial communities from tropical cattle in Woodstock, Queensland, Australia - Gonzalo_01 | ecosystem: Host-associated > Mammals > Digestive system > Stomach > Rumen ...
TGACGGCCCATCCCGCCAGCTCTTATACGCTCCTGCGCGATGCCAATAAGCAGTATGTGCTCCGCATCACCGACCCGCAGGCTTTCTGGTCTACCAGCAAGTACCTCGTCATCCAAGTGAAGTAAGAGAGACATCGTCATAAAAATAAGGGGCAGCCATTCGGTTGCCCCTTATTAGAATAGTAAAAGGAGTGCACATCACTGTGGACTCCCCTCACGTTTTCTTTTTGTGCTTATTAGCGGGCATCTCTGCAAGCTAATAAAAATAAAACAATCTATTAACCTTTTGACGATGCAAAGATACATCATTTATTGGAACCATCCCATGCGTTTTCGATGAATGCCCCAATTATAAGATTCTTTAACATCTTATCTGATGATTTTCTTGCCATTCTGGATGTAAATGCCTTTGCGCATGCCGTCTGAGGCTTGTTGGCCATGCAGGTCATAAACCTTAGAACAGGCGAGCCGATGGTCGCTTCTTACCTGATCAATGGACAATGGTATGCTTTCCTTTATCGTGATCGACCCGTCGTCATCTTTTACCAAGGTATATTGGCAGATGATGCCATCATAGTATCTGATGGGTGATGGCTCCTTTTCATGAAGAGCCTGAGTGGCAAGTGTGACTATGTACTTGCCAGGTATGATGTCGTCGCTGGCAAGACCGAAAATCTTCTCACTCCCATATTGGTCTCTGTCATCATCATTAAAGACAAACCCGTATAGCGATCTGACAGGGTGACAATCTTCGGCTTCCGTATTATAGAGTGTAATCGACCAACTGTCCTCTTCTCTGCCGTTGGTATGATCCATCGTTACTAACAGTTTCCCCCGGAAAGAACGGTAGCTCAGATTAAAGATGCCTCGGGCTGTCAACACCAGAGAGTCTGCCTCATCTATAGAGAATCTACAGATGGTGTCGGAAACCCATGTGGAATGCTCCTCTGTACCTTCGTCTGGCGTGTTTGTTGGGTTGAATCCGATGATAGCCTGATTGTAATAACTGTAGTCTCCATCCTGGTCAGCCCCTTTACCTGGAACAAGAATGAATATATCGAAATAGCCGTCGCAATTGCCGCCCCATCCCCAATTGACATGTACCAACCCATCGTCATCGATGCCGTCGAATATAAAGGCGTGGCCTGTACTCAGATCTTCTGGGTTACCGGAATAAAGGATAGGACGCTTGTTGACTAATTCCTCGATCATGGTCCCCTTCCATTCTGTTTCATTGTAGAAAAGGCGGGACATAAACTGCAACGACAGCGAGTCGTACTCGAAGTGGTCGACGAATCCTTGGGCACACTGTATCAATGATGAAGCACTGCCTTTGTCTGAATAATTCATGCCTGAGGATACTCCGGCATCAAACATTAATGTGGCTACAGCCTCAGTCTCGGCAGTCAACTCTTTCAGGGCTTTAGAATAGGTATTCTTCATATTGCCCCAGTCGTAGATACTATTGATTTCTCCCGTTTCTGCCTGTCCGTCTATTTGATAGATGCCAATGCCCTTTCCCTGGGCAGGATAGTTGAAGTACTTCATGATTTGTGCAGCCGCAGTTGCTACACATCCTGTGGGACAGTTTTTTTCAGATATCTTGGGACATTTCAGGTTATAAGGTGTAACCTGGTTCCATCTCGTCTCTATCAAAGGCTTCACCGCCATCGCAGAACGAGTGCGTGAATACCAGTTGCCTGTTTCAAGTCGCTCTCTCATTGAGCGGCTGACTTCAACGAGCCACCAGCGGAATCCGTCAGGTAGGTTGTTGTCGTCTATTCTTGAATCCGACATCCCAAGAATGGCGGGAAAAGTGTTATCACGGCTTATCACAACAAATCCGCGATGGTCTGCGCTGTAGACTGAGAGATACCTGTCCTTTTTCACAAGGTTAATCTTTGTATCCCCATACCCGTTTCGTGTCATCGAGCCAAACAGTTGCTGAATGGCGATGGCCCGCATTTCAGACTCCTTGCGGTCAGAAGCTTTGGCGGCTCCCACAAGAATAGTCACTAATATCAATAGAGAGAACAGTCGTTTCATCGTTAATTTGTTATTACTTTTTTAGTTTTATTTTGCAAAAGTAGTCATTTCTATCGATATATACAAGTTTTCTTTTCTAAAAGTGTCATCTAGAGGCTCGATATAAGCCAAGTCTGAGTCTACTAAAACTTCAAATAGTGTGCTTATTCAACGATATAAATCAATTGAGAAGGCTCGAAATGTTAAAAAATGGTAGCCAATTGTATCTTTTTTATAAAATTATTCGTTTTTCAGAAATATATGCAGTATTTTTGCAAGCTGTATTGGGCCAAAAGCCTGAAAGCGGCTGCCTCCGGCGTGGAGGTGAGACGAGGAATTAGACTAATTACACATTATTTATATATTTAATAACCAAAGAGAGAGATTTTATGAAAGAAAGACTAACAATGTTTATGATCAGCCTCTTCCTTTTCGCAGGAAGTGCGCTGGCACAGACAAAGATTTCCGGTACAGTGCTCTCACAGGACGACGGTCAGCCGATCATCGGCGCCGCCGTGAAAGTAGACGGCACAAGCACCGGTATGTTGACGGATGTAAACGGTCGCTTCTCGTTGACCATGCCTGAGGGCAAGAACCAGATTACGGTTTCGTATCTGGGTTATGAGAGTCAGACCCTGAAAGTCAAGAACGGTATGCGCGTGTTCCTGAAGAGCGACGCAGCAGCCCTCGACGAGGTGATCGTCGTGGCTTTCGGTACAGCCAAGAAATCAGCATTTACGGGATCAGCTAAGGCTGTGGGTTCTGAGGATATTAAGTTAACCCAGACCACCAGTGTTACTGGCGCCCTGGCTGGTAATGTAGCAGGTGTGCAGCTGACCCAGTCGTCGGGTAGCCCTTCTGGCTCACCAACTATTCGTATTCGTGGTTTTGGTTCGCTGAATGCCGGTAACGACCCGCTGATTATTGTCGACGGTGCTCCTTACAGTGGTGATATGGCTAATATCAACCCTAACGACGTTGAGACGATGACCGTGCTGAAGGATGCAGCCTCAAATGCCCTGTATGGTGCTCGTGGTGCCAACGGTGTTGTGATGATTACCACCAAGAAAGCTAAGACTGGTGACGCTGTCGTTACTTTCGACGCCAAGTATGGTTGGAACTCAAAGGCTTTGCAGCAGTATGATATCATCACAAGTCCTGCAGCCTACTATGAGAAGCATTACGATGCTGTTTACAATTACTACATTGACAAGGGTATGGATGCCAATTCTGCATGGCAGGCAGCCAACGCAGGTCTGTTCGGTGAGCAGGCTGGCGGTGGTGTCGGCTACAATATCTGGTCTTATCCCGAGGGTCAGATGCTGATTGGCCAGAACGGTAAGCTGAATCCAAATGCTACAATCGGACGTATTGAGGGCGACTATCTGATTAAGCCTGATGATTGGGAAGATGTTGGTATCCGTACAGGTAACCGTCAGGAGTACAATGTTTCGGTTGCCGGATCTACAGACAAGTCAAATACCTATATTTCTTTGGGTTACCTGAAGAACGAGGGTATCACCGACAAGAGTGATATGCAGCGTTTCACCGCTCGTCTGAAGGCTGACTATCAGGCCAAGAAGTGGCTGAAAGTTGGTACAAACATGAGCTACACTCGTTTCGACCATAACCAACTGGGTAACAACGGTAGCACTACCTCTACAGGTAACATCTTCGCTTTCACCCAGCAGATGGCTCCTATCTATCCTGCCTACGTATACAATGCAGACGGCAGCATCAAGATCGATTCTAACGGTATCCAGATGATGGACTACGGTAACGGCATGAACGCTGGTCACGACCGTCCTTTCATCCAGGATGCTAACCCCATCCAGGATGTTCGCCTGAACACCCGTAACTTCGAGGGTAACGCTTTTGCTGGTCACGCATTTGCCGACTTCACTTTCTATCCCGGACTTGTGCTGACCCTGAATGGTACTGTAAACCTTGACGAGACCCGTGGTACTTATGTTTACAACCCCTACTACGGACAGTTTGACTCTACTGGTGGTACCGTTGAGAAGTATCACAGCCGTGATTTCGACTACAACTTCCAGCAGCTGTTGAACTATACGACTACCATCGCTGGTAACCATAACCTCAACATTATGCTCGGTCACGAGTATTTCGATCGTCGTTACTATGAGGTAGGTGCCGAGAAGAACAAGATGTTCTCACAGGAGAACAAGGAACTGAGTGGTGCTGCCGTTGACGGACAGGGTGCATGGTCTCTGAAGGCTCGTTACAACAACGAGGGTTACTTCGGACGCGTACAGTATGACTACGATACCAAGTACTTCCTCTCTGGTTCTCTGCGTCGCGATGCTTCATCACGTTTCCATCCTGACTACCGTTGGGGTACATTCTGGTCTGTTGGTGCTGCATGGCTGATCAACAAGGAGAAGTTCATGGAGAACGTTTCTTGGGTCAACGAACTGAAGGCTAAGTTCTCTATCGGTTCTCAGGGTAACGATAATATCGTGGCTTCTGACGACTATCTGAACTCATACCGTTATACCGATGTGTTCCGTATCATCAACTCGGGTGGTAACGTCAGTACTTCATTCAACCAGAAGGGTACGAAGGATATCACTTGGGAGACCAATACCAACATCAATGCCGGTTTCGAGTTCCAGCTCTTCAAGAAACTGAGCGGTAGCTTGGAGTTCTTCTATCGTAAGACCACCGATATGCTCTACTCATTCTCAGTTGCTCCGTCAAACGGTTATGCAAGCTACTACGACAACGTGGGTGACCTGTATAATACCGGTTTCGAACTTGAGCTGAACTATAACATCCTTAGAACGAAGAACATCAACTGGGATGTACGTCTGAATGTTTCTACGCTGAAGAACCGCATCAGCAAGCTTGATGACGATAAGAAGACCAACGTTGTATTTGGTACAGACGGTACCGCATACGAAGGTTACAACAGCGGCGACTTCTACATCTCTGAGGGCTCTTCTATGTACTCTTGGTATATGAAGGACTACGCCGGTGTTGATCCTCAGACAGGTAAGTCTTTGTGGTACAAGAACGTTTACGAGCAGCATCAGTCAGTTGTCGACGGTGTTGCGCAGGTAGACGATGACGGCAATCCCGTGATGGTTGATAGCTGGTATGACCGCAGTGGCAACCTGCTGGAAAACCAGAACGCAGACGACTTCTCTCGTCGTAAGGTTATAGACCGTACCACGACTGATGTTTATGCAGATGCCGACTACTATGTGATCGACAAGACCACTATTGCTCCTGTCTTCGGTGGATTCGGTACAAGCCTCCAGGCATACGGATTCGACTTCGCCATCAACTTCACCTATCAGATTGGTGGTAAGCAGTACGACTCTACTTATGCAAGCTTCATGTCGCCTCCTACCAGCAGCACTGCAGGACGTAATATCCACGTGGATGCTTATGATTCTTGGACAGCATCAAATCCGAGCGCTTCAATTCCTCGTTGGCAGTTTGATGATCTCTACACAGGTAACATGTCTACTCGCTTCCTGACTGACGCCAGCTACCTGAATATTCAGAACATCAATATTGGTTATACCTTCCCTGTTAAGTGGACAAAGGCTGCCCTGATTAACAACCTCCGTATCTATGCATCTGCCGAGAACGTGTTTTACTGGTCAAAGCGTAAGGGCTTCGATCCACGTCAGACCTATTCTGGTACAGTTAACGCTACACGTTACTCTCCTATCCGCACTATCTCTGCAGGTATTTCGGCTACATTCTAATAATACGCAAAAGGATTGAAAGTTATGAAAACATTGAATAAAATATATGCTGTGATGGCTCTGTCGGCCGCATTCTCGCTGACAAGCTGTATTGAGGAAACCTTCCCCGAGGGCTCTACGGCTACTGCCGAGCAGGTCGGTGCTTCAGCTACCGCTCTCGAAGGCTCTCTGAATGGTATTCCTGCTCAGATGTCACTGGGTTACTATGTATATGAGGATCAGGTTCATGAGACCGATATGGCTTATCCTCAGTTCTGTATTGCCCAGACTGAGATGCTTGGTGATATGTATCCCCTTGGCTCTAACTCTGGTTACGACTGGTATCGTACCTATAACACCATGAGTGCTAACTGCGGTGAGACAAGTTATTTTGCTTATCTGCCTTGGTTCACTCTGTATCGTTTCGTGAAGGCCGCTAACGATGTGATTTCTACCATCGACTTCGAGAGCGAGTCAACAAGCGACGCTATTAAGGGAATGGGTGGCGCTGCTTATGCTATGCGTGCATTCGACTATTATATGCTGACCGTACTGTTCGAGCCGGTAGAGAACATCTATACTGACGTTTCGAGGGTGAAGGGCCTCACAGTGCCCATCGTGAGTGAGAACACAACGACTGAGCAGGCTAAGTCCAATCCTCGTGTCTCTCACGAAGAAATGATGAAGTTCATCCACTCTGACCTCGACAAGGCTGAGCAGTATCTGGCTAACTGGACTCCAAAGGATGGTCACCTGCCTAACCTGGCTGTTGTCTATGGTATCCGTGCAAAGGTTTACCTCTGGGATGAGGACTATGCTAATGCTGCCAAGTATGCCCGTATGGCTATCGATGCCAGCAAGGCTTCTCCTGTAACAGCAGATCAGTGGGAGGATCCCACCTCTGGTTTCTGCGTGGCTAACCAGGCTTGGATGTGGTACATCAGCTACGATGCTGAGAACATGCGTAACCTGGCTAACTTCACTGGTTGGATCAGCGGTGAGGCCGACTGGGGTTATTCTTCACTCACTCGTCCTTCTATCGATAAGTCGCTCTTCGATAAGATCAGTGATACTGACTTCCGTAAGACGACCTTCCTGCATCCTGACAAGTATGACTACTACGATTACAAGACTTGCCGCGACAAGCAGTACATCGAGGACGCTCCTGCCTGTCTGTCTCTGAAGTTCCGTTGTAAGGGCGGCGACTGGGAGAACTATGCTACCGGTGGTGCCGTTGACGTGCCCATCATGCGTGTAGAGGAAATGATGCTCATCGAGGCCGAGGCAACAGCTGCTGCCGGCAATCTGGCTGGTGGTGTTGCCCTGCTGAACAGTTTCATGCAGAACTATCGTGATCCTAACTACAACTGTAAGGCTACCGATAATCTGCGCGACTTCCAGCTTGAGGTTCTTACTCAGATGCGAATTGAGTTCTGGGGCGAGGGTAATGCCTTCCCAAGTGCCAAGCGTATCAAGCCCGGTGTGATGCAGAACTATGAGGGAACCAACGCTCCTGCAAACATCTTCAAGATTAATTGTCAGGGCATTAAGCCTATCTGGAACCTTGTGATTCCTATCTCTGAGCTTAACAACAACAAGGCTCTGCAGGGATGGAACAATCCTAACCCAACACAGACGGTTACTGGTCCGTCAGCTGTTGGTCAGTATGCCCCTGGTAACAACTAATTCAGAAGTATATTCATCCAATAAACAGATTATAATATGAAGTTAAATAAGATATTTCTCGGACTTATCGGCATGGCAGCCCTCACGATGGCTTCTTGCTCCGATAACGATGAATATGAGTGGGCAAGCGTATCAGGTCCTCAGGTGTACTTCAGCGATGCGCTGCCATCACAGTATGAGATCGATCCCGCAGGAACGACCTTCAATGTGCCCATCAGCCGTGCTGATGCCTCTAATTCGCTGACTGTCAACTTGACATCGACAACGGCTAATCCCATGTATTCTGTTCCTTCCAGCGTTACTTTCGATGCTGGACAGACAGAAGCCAATATTCCTGTATCCTATGACGCTACGAAGATTGAATATGGCCGTTACGACGATATCACCATCACTGTGGCTGATGACTCTCAGGCTACTCCCTGGGGTATTAAGGAATTCACCTTCAAGGCTGGTGTTACCGACTGGGGACCCTGGCAGAAGTGGAACTCTACAGGTACAGCAGACTATACCTATGTGAACTTCTGGAGTGGTGATGACATGGATCTTCCGTTCGTTTACCGTCATAACATGATCAAGACCAACCTCTATCAGTTCAAACTGAGCAACTGGGGTTATGGTGTTGAGATCGTCTTCGACTATGATGAGAGCACGGGCTATGTGACCTGCGCTAAGCAGTGGACTGGTTACGATCACTCTTCATACGGTTATGTCTATGCTGAGGACTACAACGCTTATCGTATTGAAAAGGGTGCCGCCGCTATTCCTGAGGGATATGGTACCTTCGACAAGGAGCAGGGTATCATCACGATTCCTCTGGCATACGTTGTAGACGCTGGTACCTTCGGTTATGATCCCGAGTACATCTACATCGATGGCTATGTACGTGCCGACTACTCACTCTCTATGAGTTGGGGTGGTATCTACACCGATGCAACTGGAGCCGCCTTTGCTGTAGGTATGACCGAGGCTGGTGCTGATGTCGCTGAGATTTCTTCAGTGGTTATCGAGGCCGATGCTGATGCCGCTGCTGTGGCTGACGCTATTGCTGCTGGTGACCTGACTGCAACGGTTAGTGCTCCTGGTATGATCTATGTTCCTATTCCCGAGGGCATGACTGGTAAGCTCCAGATCGTCAGTGCCGTTGTGGTCAAGGGCGAGCTGAAGTCATACGCTGCTGACGGATTCGAGTACTATGGTGGTGCTCCTTCTCCGTGGAAGTCAATGGGCGTAGGTTACTATACTGATGACTTTGTAGTTCCCCTCTATACTGAGGCTGGCAAGTCATATACCTACCAAGTGGAAATCGAACAGAATACCGACACTCCGGGTCTCTATCGTATGGTAAATGCTTATGCTCCCGTAGCTGAGGGCTTTGGAGAGAAAGGTGGTAAAAAGAATATCGAGATTAATGCTGAGGATCCGGAAGGTGTTTACATCCTGCTTCAGGACACAGGTCTTGACTTTGGCGATGGTGCAATTGGTATCATGAGCTGGGGTGCACGTTATCTCGGTACCTATGATGTAGCTACCGTTAAGAAGAACGGTTTACTTGGTAAATTAGAGAAAGGTGTATTCACCCTCCCCGTACTTGAGCGCGAGAAGAGTGATGGAAGTAAAGCTTACTATCAGGGCCTGACAACCATCGGTGATGGCTCATATTATGGCTGCCCCAATGGTGAGTTCAAAGTCGTTCTTCCTACAGCTTCAACTGCTACCAGAGCTGCTGCCAGAAGCGCTGCCAAGGCTACTGATTTCGCTATCCGTCTGAACGGTGCTTCTCTGCCTGCTCACAAGCTGCAGAAGCACGTTCGTGCCCTGGATGTGATCAGCAATAGCATTGCGAAGTAATCATGACTGCCTCTTATAGAGTGCAGTATCCACATTAAACCGATAGAGGCATCAAACCATTTCCAAAATGGTTGAGCCTCTACGGTTGTTTATAAACTATATTTCTTATATTCTTATCAGATGAATATCAAATTTTTACTTGCGAGTGCCGCTCTCCTGCTGCTAACGATGACGGCCAATGCCGTTCCTGCCAAACCCGTGAAGAAGACCGTCCGTCAGGCAGACGGCACACTCATTGAATTGACGTTGCGTGGTGATGAGCACTATTCTTTCTATACAGCAGAAGACGGCACTCCCTATCAGTTGAAAGCTGACGGTCAGCTTCTGAAGATGAATCCGGAGGAAGTCTCTGCACGATGGACAGAGCTGCGCAATAAGCGCTTGGCTGCAGACCCCCGACGTGCCAATGCCCGTATGATGTCACGCGGGGTTGGAAATCCCGGCCAGACAATAGGCAAGCATCGTGGACTGGTCATTTTGGTGCAATTCTCAGACGTGAAGTTCGCATCCACCGACCCGCTAGCCACCTACAAACGCTTCTTCAACGAAGAGAGCTATCATGATTATGGTAATGCAGGTTCTGTGAGAGACTATTTCCTGAAGCAGAGCTATGGTCAGTTGGAAATCAACTTCGATGTTGTAGGTCCTTATACCACAGGCGGTTCATTGGCTTCTTATGGTGCTCCCGAAGGGAATAATCAAGATGTCAACCCCACAGCGATGGTGATGGAAGCTATAGATCAGGCTGCCAAGGAGGTGGACTTCTCGAACTATGATTGGGACAATGATGGCGAGGTTGATCAGATTTTCCTGATTTGTGCTGGCTATAGCCAGGCCGAGGGCGCTGATCCTGATTATATCTGGCCGCATGAGTGGACACTGAGCGCACAAGGCATCCAACGCAATTATAATGGCAAAAAGCTCAATACCTATGGCGTTTCTACGGAACTCTGGGGCAATGGTAAAACCACGAATCAGGAGAAGGAGATTGACGGCATCGGTACAGCTTGCCACGAGTTCAGCCACTGTCTTGGCTTGCCTGACTTCTATGACACACAGTATAATGGCGGTTTTGGTCTGAGTTCTTGGTCTGTGATGGACTATGGCGGTTATCTGGATGGTGGTCATACACCTGCGGGTTATACCTCTTATGAAAGGATGTTTGCAGGATGGTTTGAACCAACGGAACTCAAAGAGATGACAACCATCTCCAACATGAAACCGCTGGCAACCACACCTGAAGCCTATATTCTCTACAATGAAGGCAACAAGAACGAATTCTACCTGTTGGAGAATCGTCAGCCTATTGATTTTGATGCAAAATTATATGGACATGGTATGCTTGTGTTACACGTTAACTATATCCAGGGCACGTGGGGATCGAATTCAGTGAATACTGATCCAAAGCATCAGGGCTTGACCATCATTCCTGCTGATGGCGAACTGTCTTCCTCGATAACATCTTTGCGGGGCGATCCGTTCCCCGGTATCAGGGGGAATACGGCTTTGACTGGCTATACAACCCCTGCTTCCACATTGTATAATGCGAATGTGGATGGTGGCTATCTGATGAACAAGGACATAGACTGCATCACGGAGAGCGAGGATGGCCTCATCTCGTTCGTGGCATGTCGTCCTCCGTTGGATGTTCCCCAGCCGGAAGATGGCAAGGAGGTTGAGGGCGAAGCTGCCTTCACCGTTTCCTGGCCTGCTGTGAAGGATGCTGCCGGCTATCAGTTTGAACTGACGGAGATAGGTTCTGCTGCCACTAATCCTACGGAGGCGCTGGAGCGAGAATTTACTTTCGATAAGTTCATTAGCAAGTCTGCTGGCTTCTCTGACGTTTCTTCAAAGATGGCTGAATATGGATTACCTGGTTGGAGTGGTAGTAAGATTTATACTACCCCCAACAAAATGAGAATCGGAACCTCAAAGGAATCAGGTAATGTAAGGACAGCTACTTGGAATGTCCCTAATTCTTCTGAATTGACTGTCGTTATAGGAGCTGGTCTGGTTAAGGAAGGTACGACTGTCAAGGGTTCTGTAGAATTGGCATATGGCAATGAGGGAGAGTCTGCCCAATTCGAATCACAACAGTTCGAATTAACGGAGGATGGGATGATGGTGTTTAACTTCTCAACCCGCAAGAACCTATTCTGGATTAATATTAAGCCAGAATCTCAAATGTATCTTAATTACTTTGCTATCTATGATGGCACGTGGGATGCAAGCCAGCTAGGAATCGCTGGTTCTCGTCAGCTTGCCGGTACCAGAGGTACGACGATTACCGTTTATGATATAGATAAGAACAGCATCAAGCTGGAGAATCTGAATACCAGCAACCGCTTTATCTATCGTGTCCGTTCTGTGGGCGAAGCTAAGAACTACTCTGGATGGAGTGAGGAAAAGAACTTCAAATTCAGCGCCAGTGGTATGGATGCCATTTCTGTTAGCCAGGAGCAGGAGACGATCTACGACCTCCAGGGCCGCAGTTATGGTACCGATGCCAATGCCCTTGGAAAGGGTCTCTACATCATTGGCGGAAAGAAGAAGGTCGTGAAATAAGCGTCGTTCTTCTACGTTCCGTGTTCATAAGTCTCTGATAGATTTCTCGTTTAACGAGGTCTATCGGAGACTTTGCGAAATCAGGGGTGTTGAACGAGTTCACGCACTCCACATCATACTCCTTAGGATTCTTCTGAGGCAGACGGAAGGGCTTTGAGGCTTTTCCGTCTTGGTCTATATGGGCAAAGTACAGTTGGGTGTAGAGACTGTTATCGCGCCTGCTGGTAAAGAGTATCCAGCGGGAGTTCAGGCTCCAGTTGTGGAAGCTTTCCGCATCCCCGCTGTTGGCTCCATCCAAGGGGAAGGTCTCGCCCGTTTCCATATTCATCATCCAAAGATCGGCCTCCGGGTGCCAGATGGGGAAACAGCCGTAGTCGCTGATGGTGTAGAGCATGAAACGGCCATCGTATGACAGACGGGGCATATTGGCACTCTTGCCAAGCTTGCGTGCTTGGATGATGGTGTCGACTTGTGTTCCTAACTGACCGGATTCAGGATTGAAGCTGATGCGGCAGATGTTGTACTTCACATCTTTGTATTGCTTCCAGATGCTGTCTACGTGGTTGGCAGAGCAGAAATAGAGCCATTGGCCGTCGGGCGAGAAGACAGGATAGTTCTCCAAATGCTCCTGAGTGGCCACAATGCTGTCAAGCAGAATCTCCTGCGAAACGGGATTGTAGATGATGATGTCCGACTTGTCGTCATAGACCTCTACTCGGCGATCCTTGAGCTGGTGGAAGTTCTGATGTGTCTGATTGGTAGAATAGGCAATGTACTTACCTGACGGATGCCAAAAAGGATAGACCATGCTCCCGCCCAACTCCTGATTGCGAGGGGCGAGAATGTCTGTCTGGCCGTTGTATCCCACAACGGTTGCACCGTGTTCGCCACGAATATGGAACGTGAAGTAATCAGGGTCTGTGCGGTTCGTGGTGTGACAGTTCATACAGTCACCGTCCACCTGTTGGTTCTCTATGATAGGCTTCTCGTCGAAGTTGCTTAGATCTCTCTGGTACAACCCCATGAGGCCATAGGTCTCATAGCCTGGGGGTATCAGCCGGTATGTCACCCCCCATGCGCCGATGGAGTCGCTGCTGATATAGATGGGGAATGGCAGGTACTCGATCCATTGCCCGTCTTTTCGGGCTCTGACGGTTACCTGCAGACTGTCGCCCGCATGGCTGCTGATCAAGGCGTGCCATTCGTCGATGTCGAAATCAGCATATTCTCCATGACTGGTCAGCGCTTCGCCTTGGGAGCCACGGATGATGACATCCAAGAGGTCTATGCTGTCGTTGTCGATATAGAAGTTCAGCGGGGCGATGCCCACGGGGATCGTTACGCCGACATAGTCTGGCGACAGAGTCGGAAGGCTGTTTGTCGGGGTCGGATGGTCAGGGACTGAAGAACAACTCCAGAGCAACAGCAGGGCAGATATGATAGAGGTAAGACGTTTCATTTCCGAAGTTGTTTGAGT